>Ga0302206_1000238_pt1 | contig 23099 bp, 11 predicted proteins | sample II_Fen_E2_1_FD_194581 | JGI IMG/M metagenome (GOLD analysis project Ga0302206, IMG submission 194581) | Peat permafrost microbial communities from Stordalen Mire near Abisko, Sweden - II_Fen_E2_1 | ecosystem: Environmental > Terrestrial > Soil > Wetlands > Permafrost | place: Sweden: Abisko...
CTTTCAAGAAACAGCTTAAGCCATTTATCAAATGGAAAACGCAGAAGGGCTTTAAACTTAAAATCCTTTACAGAGGTGCCGGATTGGCAGGTAACGATTATCAGCAGTTAAAGGATACATTGACCACGATTTACAATTCTTCCTCCGCAAACGATCCGCCACCTGAATATTTACTGATTATAGGAGACGTCAATAAAGTTCCTTACTTTGGTTCCGGAGGGTCGGGTAATGTTACAGATATGTATTATGGAGAATTTGATGGACATGGTGATTATATTCCGGAAATGTTTATCGGCAGAATTCCGGTTGCCGATACTACCGAACTGAAAACTGCCGTCACTAAAATTATTCAATATGAGAAGTTTCAGTTTGCCGATACAAATAAATTTTATTCGAGGGCAATCGTAAGTGCGGGCTACGACGCTGGTTATGCCAGTAATATGAATGGCCAGGTAAATTATGCAGTTACAAATTATCTGACAAAAGCAAACAGAATAAACGAATTTCACTTTAACTATCCCGATTCCTATACGGCAAAAGATTCTATAATAAAACTAATAAATAATGGCGTTTCCTTTATAAATTATACTGGTCACGGTGAAGCAGATGGATGGTTGCATGTTAATATTAAAACACCGGATATTCAGTCATTTAAAAACAAAAACATGTATCCTTTTGTAATAAGCAACGCCTGCAGGACAGCACAATTTAACCTTGCTGCCACATTCGGAAACAGGATGCTGCTTACAGCTGAAAAAGGTGCCATCGGTTTTATAGGATGCTCAAATGACTCATATTGGGACGAAGATTATTACTGGGCTGTAGGTCCGGGAGCTATTACTGATAACCCAACTTATGAAACATCAGGTCTCGGGGCTTACGACAGAATGTTTCATACTCATGGCGAATCGCCTTCTGACTGGTATTTTACAATGGGCCAGATTAATTATGCAGGGAACCTGGCTGTAAGTGCAAGCACTTCCCAAAATAAGAAGTACTACTGGGAGACTTATAACCTTATTGGGGACCCAAGTGTAATACCAATTTTGGGAACTCCGGGAACCTTTAATGTTTCATTACCCGATACACTTCCAAACGGTATTAAATCACTCTCGCTGAATGTCGATCCTTTTGCATATGTTGCTGTTTCTCATTTTGACACTTTATGGGCCGCATCATTCGCAAGTGGTTCAGGTTCGGTTGAACTTAATTTGCCGGGGCTTTCAAATGATTCATGTCTGGTTGTCATTACAGGTCAGAACAAGGTTCCGGTAATTAAGACCATCCGTTTCTCAAATATCAAAAAGGAGTTTGTTAACCTTTCAGCCAGCAGTATAGATGATAGTCAGGGAAATAACAATAAGCTGGCTGATTTCGGGGAATCTTTTTTCCTGAAACTGACCCTGAGCAATCTTGGGTTAACAGATGCTCACAATTTATATGCAAAAATCTCTTCTTCCTCCGATTGGGTAACAATTACAAGTGATTCAGTGTCTATAGGAACATTATTGTCAAAATCTGATACTGTACTTTCAAATAATCTGGGCATATCAGTTTCCAATAATGTACCCGATATGGGAGTAGTTACCCTCAATCTTCTTTTAAAGGACCAGTTAACTGAGAAACATTTCCTGATTGATATCTGTATTCATTCTCCTGATCTTCAGATAATCAATTGTGTCATGGATGATAAAACCTTTGGAAATGGTGATAACATTCCTGATCCTGGAGAAACTTTCAGACTTGTATTCAAGGTCCGCAACCAGGGAAGTAGTAACACAACCGGACAATTTAATATTTTCAGCCCTGATGGTGATATTTCAATTGTAGATCCGAGCGTTAAGTCGGGGGTATTACAATTCGGAGAAGTAACCGACATTCCAATATTGGTTAAACTGTCAGAAACAGCACCCTCTGGCAGCCTGATATCAATTCAATCAACCCTCGATTGCAACCCTTATGTTGTGAATAAGGATTTCTCATTCAGAGTCGGGAAGATCAGGGAGAGCTTTGAAGCATCCTCCTTTAATGTCTTCCCATGGATCAATCTAAGCCATGTGCCATGGGTTATCACGTCAGCGAGTTCTTATGATGGCCTTATCTCTGCCAGGTCAGGAGCAATAGACCATACCGGATCCACCTCTCTTATTTTAAGGTCCGTTTATGCAAAGGATGATTCTGTTAAGTTCTATTATAAAGTCTCCTCTGAACCAAATTATGATTTCCTTTCATTCAAACTAAATGATGTGGAGATATTAAGAAAATCAGGCGAGATACCATGGACAAGCTGTACTGTTGCTGTATCGGCCGGTATCAATAAAATGGAATGGAATTATAAGAAAGACAGTTCTGTTTCAAAGGGGTCAGATTGTGCATGGATAGACAAGATCGATTTTGCGCAGTCAAGCACAGTCAGCTATATTCAGAAGGACCTTCAGGTTGCCAGAATCGTTATACCGCTTATTAATGGCGAGTACACAAAGGGAAGTCTTTCCGTTAAGGTTTTGAATACCGGAAAAGATACCATAAATGGATTTAATCTTGCCTATGAAATAAATGACCATTTTCCTCCTGTGAAACAATTTTTTGACACCAGGGTTATTCCTTACGGTGATTCGGTAATGGTAACTTTCAATATAAAAGCGGATCTTTCAAAATATGGCATTTATAAGATTGTTACATACGGATACGAGAACAATGACGATTATCTTTTTAATGACACCCTTACTGCCAATATAGAGAATACCAGAATTAGCGAAACTGTGGGTGTTTACCCGAATCCTTTCATCGACAGGTTCACGGTTACAGTTAATTCACTGACTGCAGATAAGCTTCAGATATCGATCACCAATGCAGCCGGAATAAAATTATATGACCTTGAAAAAAGTATTTTAAGTGGAAATAATTCATTTACAATTAGTGATTTAAGGTTAATCCCTTCATTATATTATCTCAATATACGAGGCACCACAATATATAAAACTATACCTATTTTGAAGCTCAAAGAATAGCTTATCATTGTTCATGCTTAAATAAACTCAGTTAATATGTCAACAATCACACCAACCAGGGATATTGCATATGCATTGTTTAAGAAATACAATAAATCGGAGAGCCTGCTGAAGCATGCCTTATCTGTAGAAGGTGTAATGAGATATATGGCAAAAAAGTACGGAGAGGATGTGGAGAAATGGGGAATAATCGGGTTGATTCACGATCTTGATTATGAGATGTATCCTGACCAACATTGCATAATGACTGAAAAAATCTTAAAAGAGAATAACTGGCCTGAAGAATATATCAGGGCTGTTCTCAGTCACGGCTGGGGTCTGGCATCTGATGTAAAACCAATTTCATTGCTTGAACGAACAATTTATGCAATTGATGAACTAACCGGGCTTGTTGCGACGAGTGCACTTGTGAGGCCTTCAAAAAGCGTTATGGATATGGAAACAAGATCGGTCAGGAAAAAGTGGAATGACAAAAAATTTGCGGCAGGGGTAGATCGTTCCGTTATAGAAAAAGGGGCCGAAATGCTGGGAGTCAATCTCGATGAGCTAATTACTGATTGTATAATGGGGATGAGGACAGTAGCAAAAGAGATTGGAATGGAAGGCCCCCTTTAGGGGGGTTGGGGGTCAAAAAAAGACCGGATCACTCGACCCGGTCTTTTTTATTTCATACAGATTATGATTATAGAATTTTAAGTTTAATATTTTTGAACCATACATCATTGCCATGGTCCTGAAGACCTATATAACCTTCTTTAGCTGTATTGAGGAACCATTCCCAGTCTTTGAATTTTGAATTTGCAACCATCTTTTTCCAATCCTCAGTCCAGAGGTGATATTCAACCACATTTGCTCCATTCTGTGAATAGACAACTGTTCCCTGGTAAACCAGAATATGAACATGATTCCATTGACCAGCAGGCTTGGTATTCTGTGGTTTTGCAGGGATAAGGTCATAGAGTGACCCTGCCATACGATCGCCATTAACACCAAGCTTGGCATCAGGATGCTTTGCATTATCCAGTATCTGCATTTCAGGTGCTGATTTGTAGATCGGTTCATTTGGTATTTCCTGGGCAAGAATAAAGATACCGCTGTTTCCTCCTTCGGAGATCTTCCATTCGAGGTCGAGTTCGAAATTGCCAAGTTTCTTATCATATATGATGTCACCACCACTGCCTGCTTCACCTGTTCCTGAGCCTATGCAATGGAGAGTACCATCAACAACATTCCATCCTGCCAGAGGAAAGGTCGGTTTGTTGTAACCACGCCATCCGGTAGTTGTCTTACCGTCAAAGATGGAAACAAAACCAGCATCAAGTTTCTTTGATTTACTGGTTTTACCTTTTTGTGCAGAGCCATCTAAGGTTGATAGTCCCATAACGATAATGCACGTTAAAATAATGTTTATTAGCTTCATAGTACTTAATATATTAAAAGTTTAAAAGTTACAGGCAATAACTGCCTGTGATTCAATTTAATTATACAGGCATATCAGGTAATGTAAATCCTTTGCGGTAAGTATGTTTTACCATATCAGCAGCAAAATCTTTTGCATTCATCTTAACATCTGGTCTGTTGAACTTGGGATCGCCATCGACGATTGTAAAATTATCCGAGATGGTAAGTCTTACCGAGTCATCGGCGCCAATATTCGTGAATTCCATTTTTTCACCGTTCCATTCAAGAGTTTTGTTAAGACCCTGAAGTCTGACGGCAAGTACACCCATTACGACCATTTCGTTGAATGGTCCGGATTCTGAAAAGTCAGATTTTGTTTTAACCCTTGTGTCAGGGCTTTCTTTACATGCACGTACCCAATCCATCTCATGACCACCGTTCATAGCTTTTTCAATTCTTCTTTCAGTTTTTGCAACAACCGGTTTTTTACCTGATAACAACCATGGATCTTTACCATAGCAACCACAGATAAGAATATCCTTTGAACCATGGAAAATTACTCCGCCGCCACCATCATTCATATTTTTGCCTGCTGGCCAGCCAACTGGCTTTACAGGTTCGAGACCACCGTCAAACCAGGTCACCTCAACCTCCGGATATTTGATCTTTGATCCTTTTGGTGCAATTCTTTCAGGAAATGTAAGAGTAACCATCTGAGCATTAGGTGCGCAATCGGTTAATAACAATGTTGAACTTGCCTGAGCTTTTATCGGGTATCCCAATTTAAGAGATTTGAAAATAGGATGCATAATATGGCAAGCCATATCGCCAAGAGCACCAGTTCCAAAATCCCACCAGCCTCTCCAGTTCCATGGAGTGTAGATGCTGTTATACGGACGCATTTTAGTCGGACCTATAAAAAGATCCCAGTTAAGAGTGTCAGGGACCCATTCACCTTTAGGTACATTTAATCCCTGTGGCCATATCGGACGGTCGGTAAATGCTTCAACTTTTTTTACGTCACCGATTTCACCATTCTGTATCCATTCAATTGATTGGTTTACACCTTCGTCTGATGAACCCTGGTTACCCATTTGGGTAGCAACTTTGTATTTTGCAGCAAGTTTGGTTAATAACCTTGATTCATAGACAGTATGTGTCAAAGGTTTCTGGCAATAAACATGTTTGCCCAGCTGGATAGCATTAGATGCAACGACTGCATGTGAATGGTCGGCAGTTGCAACAATTACGGCATCAATTGATTTGCCTACTTCATCATACATCTTTCGCCAATCCCAGTAAGCTTTGGCATTTGGATTAGCAGCAAAAACTCTTTTTGCATAACCCCAGTCAACATCGCAAAGGGCAACTATGTTCTCTGTACCGGATACATTCTTCAGGTTTGAATTACCCATACCACCAATACCTACGACAGCAATATTCAGTTTGTCGCTTGGAGCCGGTGTTTTGCGGCCAAGGCCACTTACAACTGAGCTTGGTAGTATAGTCAGACCTGCAGCAACAGCACCGGTCGTTCCAAGGAACGTCCGGCGTGTAATGTGTTTTGAATTTTCTTTCATTTCAGGTAAATTAAAATTTATAATCGATCCATAAAATTAATTATTTTTATTAAGACAGGCATATGATATGCCATATTTAAAAACATATTCAGAAATCTACAATTCTCTGATCCATATGTTTCTATATCCGACCGGATTTCCATGATCCTGTAATTCTATGCTGCCCGGACCATGTTTTTTGATAAAATATTCTGGTATACCTATATATTCTGTAGGACCTCTTAAGACTACATTGTTCTGAATCAGTACTCCATTTTGAAGTACAGTTACCCTTGGACGTATTACATATGAAGCAGAGTCATTTCCAAAAGTTGGCGCTGTATAAATAATGTCATAGGTCTGCCATTCACCCGGCTTTTTGCATACATTTACCAGTGGGGCATATTGTTTGTACAAACTGCCAGCCTGTCCATTACGATATGTGCGGTTATTGTAACTATCGAGTACCTGTACTTCATAAAGTTCCTGTAAAAACACACCGCTGTTACCCCTGCCCTGGCTTTCTCCTGACACTTCAGCAGGTGTTCTCCATTCAATATGTAACTGAAAATTTTCAAATTTACGTTTGCTTTTTATAAAACCCGCTCCTCTTGTACTTATGAGAACACCATCTTTAACGATCCACTTTGAAGGATTTCCCTGAAGGTCGGTCCATTCTGAATTCAGCTCAGTTCCGCTAAATAAAACAATAGCATCAGAAGGTGCATCTGAATTTGTAACTCCCGGCTGAATTATTTTTACCTCAGGTTCCCATATCTCAGTCATACCCGGGGTCATCTTTTCCAGTTCAGGATATTTTCCGGGAACCGGTTTGGTTGTTTGTAATGTCTGTCCTATACCATAAGTATACAGGCACAACATTACGCTTAAGATCACTAATTTTTTCATCTAACAATTTTAATTAAGTTAAACTACACCTGCATGCACCTGCACAGCAATTTATTTGTGCCGTAGTTTAAGACAAATATAATGCGGGATTTTTGAAAAACCTACAGATATTTTCCGCGTTATTTAAATGTTACTTTCATGGGTTTGGAAAGTATTGTGATATTTGCAATAATGATTTAGAATTTTAATAATTATACTCATCAGTTTGAAAATTTAAGTAATAATAAAAACATTATTTAAAAAATCAATATTTTTCAATTTCCGAAATAGAAAAACTCTTTAAGTAAATGTTTTACGTTTTTGTTTCAGTGAAAATCAGAATTTTTAAACTACTTTAGCGAACGGGGACAAAAAGCTGACAGAGAAAATGCATAAAGGACAGATAACGATAAAGGATATTGCCAAAGAACTGGGGATTTCTCCATCGACTGTATCAAAAGCTCTGAAAGGGCATCGGGATATTAGTAGTTCAACAAAACAGTCGGTAAAGGAGCTCGCCGAAAAATGGAATTATAAACCTGACCAGGTTGCATTAAGCCTGAAAAGTGGTTTGAGTAAAACAATTGGAGTTATTGTTCCGGAAATTGTACACTATTTCTTTTCAACTGTGATCAGCGGCATTGAAGATCTGGCATACGATTCAGAATATCATGTTATGTTTTGTCAGTCGAGTGAGTTATACGCCAGGGAAGTAAAAGCTGTTCAGACACTTCTCTCCAGCCGTGTTGATGGAATTCTGGTATCAGTTTCCAAGACAACAGATAACTTCGACCATTTCAGAAAAATACAGGCCAATAATATCCCCCTGGTTTTTTTTGACAGAATATGCGATGAAATTGATACCGACAGGGTTGTTGTAGATGATGAGCCGGGAGCCTATGAAGCTGTTAACCATTTGATAGAGATAGGGTGTAAAAATATTATTCATCTTTCCGGTCCTCCAAACCTTTTAATAGGAAAAAACCGTAAAGCCGGCTATCTTAGAGCTTTGAGAAAACACAATATGCCTCTGGATGAAAACAATATTATAAGGTGTGACTCCAGGGAGGATGCAATGTCAATTGTCCCTGAACTATTAAACAGAACTGTTAAACCTGATGGGATTTTTGCTGTAAATGATCTCACAGCTGCGGCAAGCATGAAGGTCATTCAGGATATGGGCTATAAAGTACCTGCCGACATAGCAATAGTTGGATTTACAAGCGGATTGATTTCAGACATTACAAATCCAACCCTTACCTCTGTGGAACAGCATGGATATTTAGTCGGCAAAGAAGCTGTCAGGTTACTGATTGACCGTCTTGAAAAGAACTATGACTTACCATTCCAGACAAAAATCATAAAAACGGAACTTGTAATAAAAGAGTCCACACTAAGGCATAAGATATAATCCGTCATCTATTTAAATTTATTGCTCATTTCTTCTTCGCAGGTTCAACCCTGGATCTTCCTCTTAAAACTGAAATCTTTGTTTCAGTCGGATTTCTTACTGTAAATAGTCATTTTCTGCCCTGAAAATATATAATTTTTTATTTTTTCAGCAAACGTTTGAAACATAGCCAACCGACCATTTTTGTTCGAAATTATTTTAGGTTTATTATTCACTATCACCATGTTATGTTAATATTTTTTTCAATTTTTTTTTATTAATTTCTTTTTAATATTTTTTTAATATGAATTTAATACATATATTTGTTCATCGGCAATCATACAACCAAATCGTTGTTGCCTGATATACTGAAAACCTGGATACCTGAATTTTTTTTTTGATGCTGACAGATTTATTAGTTATGTACCCACACGCTAATCTTATCCCAAAAAAGGTTTTTCTACCTTTAATATTAATTATAAATACACCTAAAAATTAGCTAACCTAAAAAAAATCAACTATGGCAACATTGCGAAATTTTGTTTTTTTATGGAGGAGGGGCATCCTATCGCTTCTTCTTTTTGGCTTTGCGATCAGCTTCGCCTGCGCACAGGGAAGAGTTGTTAAGGGCAAAGTAACATCTGCTACAGAAGGACCACTCCCCGGAGTAAACATTGTGCTTCAGGGAACTGTACAGGGAACCATGACCGATGGAAATGGCAACTACAGTATTACGGTTCCTGGTCCTGAAGCAGTACTTCTATTTTCATTTATAAGCTACACTACTCAATCAGTAACTGTCGGTGCACAAACAACACTTGACGTAGTAATGGTTCCTGCATTGAGTACACTTAACGAAGTTGTGGTTGTTGGGTATGGTACTCAGAAGAAACGAGAGGTTACCAGCTCTATTGCTACTGTTAAATCAGACGAGTTCGTTAAAGGCAGTATTCAGGATCCGGTACAGTTAATACAAGGTAAGGTAGCCGGTCTGGCTATCAGCAGACCCGGAGGCGACCCCAACGGAGCATACGATATTCGTCTTAGAGGTATGAGTACCATTGGTGCCAACATCGGGCCACTTATCGTTATTGATGGTGTCATTGGCGGATCTCTCGACAATGTTGATCCAAACGATATTGAATCAATAAACGTATTAAAGGATGGTTCTGCTGCTGCTATCTATGGAACAAGAGGTTCAAGCGGGGTTATTCTTGTGACAACGAAGAAGGGTAGAAAAGGCACAGCAACCATTGAATATAATGTCTACGGAACTGCTGAAATGGTTGCCAAGAATACAGATGTTATGAATGCTACCGAATGGAGGGCATTATCAAAAGAAACAGGTCTGGGAAAAGACTTTGGGGCAAATACCGACTGGTTTAAAGCAATCGAACAGACAGCATATACACAGGTACATAACCTCTCAATGTCAGGCGGAAGCGATAAGACAAGTTACCGTGCTTCAGTCAACTACCACGATAATCAGGGTATTATGATTAATACCGGTTTCAAGCAGCTCAACGGAAGAATCAATATTTCACAAAAAGCACTAAATGACAAGCTTACTATTGATTTGAATCTTGGTGCTACTGAAAAAGACCGTCAGTTAGGTTTTACAGATGCATTTAAATATGCTACCATTTACAATCCTACAGCTCCGATAAGAAGCACCGATGCAGCATATACACAATATGATGGATATTTCCAGCAGGTCTTATTCGATTATGCGAATCCGGTTATGATCGCAGAGAAAGATAAAAATGAAGCAAAAAACAGACTGTTGGATCTCTCATTAAAAGGTTCTTATGAAATCGTCAAAGGGCTTGTAGTTGACGCTTCTTATTCAACAGAGACAAGTGGTAATTTACAGGGGCAATATTATGATAAGAACGATGTTTATGTAGGGAATAGCAGAACTGGTTTAGCCAACAGGACGGAAGATAATTCTGTCAGCCGCCTTTTCGAATCCACAGTACATTATCTGGGTGATGTAACTCCAGATATAAATATCAATGCTGTGGCCGGTTATTCTTACCAGGATTTCACTTATGAAGGCTTCCACGCTGAAGGAGGTAATTTCCTGACCGACGATTTCAGTTTCAATAATCTTAGCGCTGCCCTTGATTTTAAAAACGGGAAAGGCACTATAACAAGCTACAAAAACTCAAACAAACTGATAGGATTTGTAGGACGTCTGAATTTGAACATTAAAAGCATGTATTTTATATCTGCAAGTGCAAGATATGAAGGTTCATCACGGTTTGGTTCAGCCAACAAATGGGGTCTCTTTCCAGCCCTTAGCGGTGGAGTAGATTTGTCAAAACTGATCGATGTAAGCTTTATTGATAACCTCAAAATAAGAGCAAATTATGGTGTTACCGGAAACCAGCCAATCGATAGCTACTTGTCAATACTTCGTCTTGGCCCTTCAGGAAACTTCTTCTATAACGGAGCCTTTGTTCCTTCTTATTCACCTACCAGTAACGCGAATCCCGATCTTAAGTGGGAAAGAACCGGTCAATTCGACGCAGGGCTTGATTTTTCACTCTTTAAGTCAACTTTGTCAGGTACATTTGACTTCTACACAAAAACTACAACCGACTTGTTGTGGCCATTTGAAGTTCCAGTTCCTCCAAACCTCTTTACAACAGCAGAAGTTAACATAGGAAAACTCAGAAGCAGTGGTATTGAGTTAACACTTAATTACAATGTCATTAAGAAAGGTGACTTCAATTATGCCGTTACTCTTACCCCATCCTACAACCTTGAGAACATATTGGTCTCACTTTCCGGAACATATAATGGTTCTAAACTGACTTACGGTCAGAAAGATCTTAGCGACATGGGTTCACCAGGACAAAACCAGGTACCATTGACAAGAGTTGAAGAAGGCAAACCTATTGGTCAGTTACTGGCATTGGTTTTCAACGGAATTGATGAGGCTGGGAATATGACGTTTGTAGATGAAAACAAAGATGGAACTATTGACCAGGCCGACCGTAAAGTTATAGCTAACGGATTACCAAAATTCCTCATGGGGTTTGGAAACGTTCTAACCTATAAAAACTGGGATCTGAATGTATTCTTCCGTGGCGTATTCGGACATCATCTTGTCAATTCTTTCCGCGGTTTTTATGAAGTGCCTGATATGATCACATCATACAACCTTCCAAAGACAGCTGCAGATATGAGAAACCCGACGACAAAAACTCTTCTGAATGTCTCTTCGGGTACATTATCAAGTAAGGATATTGAAAATGCTTCTTTTGTTTCACTTGATAACCTGAGCTTAGGCTACAACTTCACCTTACCTAAAACTTCACAATTCAGTAAGATAAGACTATATCTTGCTGGTAATAACTTATTCTATATTACAAAGTACAAAGGTGTTGATCCAAACCCAAGATACGTAGATAGTGCAACAGATATGGGAACCTATAACAGTCCGCTGGTACCAGGTATCGACAGAAGAAATACATGGTTCAGGACCAGATCAATTACATTTGGTGCCAACTTTGTTTTTTAAACCTGATAATGAATAAGATATGAAAACAAAAGAAAGAAATAAAATGAAAAAATCGCTATATCTGATAAGGATCATTATGATTCTTCTGGCAGTGGCTGCTTTTAGTCAGTCATGTACCAAACTTGATGAAAAGCTTTACAGTGAAATAACACCCGACAATTTCTTCCAGAATGATGCACAGTTTGTATCAGCATTGGGTGCTGCTTACACTAAATTGGGGAATTATGCTTCTCAAGAAGTATATCAACTAAACGAACTTACTACAGATGAGATGGTTACTCCCACAAGGGGTTCTGACTGGGATGATGGTGGTAACTGGAGAAGACTTCATTTACACTCATGGAAGTTTGAAGACAATGCAGTAGGTGCTGCCTGGGATTTTGGCTATACCGGTATAAATACTGCCAACCGTTTGATTTATCAGGTTGGTCAAAATGTTACAAAAGGATTACTTGCTCAGGCTACTGCTGACGTCTATGTTGCAGAACTTAAGTCACTACGTGCTTTTTTCTACTGGCAATTAGTCGATTTGTACGGTAATGTACCACTTGTTACTGATTTTACCAGTACTGATGCGGCGCCGGCAAATAAGACACGCCTGGAGGTGTATAACTTTATTGTAGGCGATCTGGAAGCATCCGCTCCACTGTTGTCAAAAGCAGTTGACGGTACCACTTATGGACGCATGAATTATTGGGCAGCAAAGTTTTTACTGGCAAAATTATACCTGAATGCAGGTGTTTATACAAGTGTAGTTGACATTTCCGGTAGTCAGATAACTGCCGGTACACCACAGTGGACCAAAGCAATTGCTGCTTGTGATGAAATTATCAACTCAGGTAAATTTAGTCTTGAAAGTAATTATTTTACCAATTTTAATGTGAACGATGCAGGATCGAAAGAATTTATCTTTGCTATACCCTACGACCAGGTATTCTTTCAGGGATTTCAAATGGGTACTCAGACACTTCATTATGCAAGCCAGGGTACCTATAACTTTACACAACAGCCATGGAATGGTTTCTGTACACTTGAACAATTCTATAATTCCTACTCCGATAATGATCTGAGAAAAGGTGATGCAGGTACACTCGCTGGTCCGGCTAAAAAACGTGGCAATTTTATTGCCGGGTATCAATACCTTTCTACTGGTGCACCTGCTATTGACGCCGGAGCTGATGGCGCCGATCCTGATGGAACAAAGCTTAATTTAGGAAGTATTGGCGATGGTGTTCCCCAGATAAATTCGTTGGGACCACAGTGCTGGCGCCAGTCAGGTGTCAGAATTGGTAAATGGGAATTTGCCCAGGGTTCAGATCCGGGTAACCTGAGCAACGATTTAGCTGTATTCCGTTATGCTGATGTACTTTTAATGAAAGCTGAAGCTCAATGGCGTAACACCGGCGATGCTGCAGATGGAACCTCATTGACTCTCGTTAACCAGATCAGGGAACGTGCAGGCTTAACAGACCTTTCTTCCTTAGACGGGAAGCTGAGTTTTGACCTTGCCGGTTCAGTTGTTCCGGGTGGTGAACTGTTTAATGAAATGGGACGTGAAATGTTCGCTGAGCACAACAGACGTCAGGATTTGATCCGTTGGGGATTCTTCAACAACAATGACAAATGGGTTCTTCCATTCGCAAATGCTGGTGATGTCCTTAAAACTACAGGTGATTATCTTAGAGTGTTCCCGATTGGCAAATCAAAATTAGCAGCTAACCCAAATCTGAAACAGAACCCGAAATATTAGAGATAATATTTGAACTAATTCTTTTTAAAGAGCAGGCATTTATTATATTTGCCTGCTCTTTTTCTATTAAAAGAATTTAGAAATTAAAACCACTTATCGCACTAATCCTTTTTACTCCCTTTCTTATTTTCCCCAAGGGGGAAAAGATAATAAAACTCCTTCCCCCGGGGTAAGGCCGGGAAGGGGGTTAGATGACCAAAAGAACAATTATATAAAGATTCATCACAGAATTTAAATTATGGTTCATAAAATCAATGGTCTTCTGGTTTATTTATTACTGGTGATATCTATATTGATATCCTCATGTAAATCAGGACGTTCTGGTATGACTCAGAACCCCTTGTTTTCCCTTCTCGATAAAAAGAAAACTCATATTGGTTTTTTAAACCAGGTAGATTATACAGAGGAATATAATACCTATACATACCGGAATTTTTACAATGGCGCCGGGGTAGCAATTGGTGACTTTAATAATGACGGATTGCCCGATATATATTTTTGCGGAAACCTTGTTGGAAATAAGCTCTATATAAACAAAGGAAATTTCGTCTTTGAAGATGTTACTGACCGGGCAGGTGTAGCCTGCAAGGGCTCATGGTCTACCGGAGTCAGTGTTGCTGATGTCAACGGTGATGGCTGGCTCGATATTTATGTATGCAAATCGGGCAATCCGAAATCTGAACATCGCCGCAATGAACTATTTATTAATAACGGTAATCTCACTTTTACAGAAAGGGCTGCTGAATATGGCCTTGATAATCTGGGTTTATCAAACCATGCGGCATTTTTTGACTACGACCACGATGGGGATCTTGATTGCTATTTGCTGAACAACTCATTTCAGTCAGTAACTGAATTCGACGTTAAACCGGGGCAACGCAACATACGTGATACTCTTGGAGGAAATAAATTACTGCGGAACGATAATGGCCATTTTGTGGATGTAAGCAAAGAAGCCGGTATTTACGGAAGTAAGATCGGGTTTGGCCTCGGAGTAAGTGTCGGAGATGTCAACAGGGATGGATGGCCCGATATATATGTATCGAATGATTTTTTTGAACGCGATTATCTCTATATAAACAACAAAAACGGAACATTCACGGAATCTCTTGAGGACCAGATGCGGGAGATAAGCCTGGGTGCCATGGGCGCAGATATGGCTGATCTCAATAACGATGCCTACCCCGAGATATTTGTGACGGAAATGACTCCTGAAGGTAATTCGAGGCAGAAAACAAAAGCAATGTTTGAAAGCTGGGACAGATATCAGATGAAACTGAACAGTGGCTATTATCATCAATTCGCCAGGAATACACTTCAGCTTAACAATAAGAACGGTTCTTTCAGTGAAATTGGAAGATTAAGCGGAGTAAGTATGACAGATTGGAGCTGGGGGGCACTCATTATGGACCTTGACAATGACGGCTGGAAAGATATCTTTGTTGCCAATGGTATATATAAGGATCTGCTTGACCGCGACTATCTTAATTTCTATTCCGATCCTTCTGTAATGAGGTCTTTAATAAAAACTGAGAAAAAAGCCATATTGAAAGTAATTGATATGATTCCTTCAGTGAAGGTTCCGAATTATGCTTTCCATAACAACAAAGATCTGACCTTTACCAATTTATCAGTCGATTGGGGTCTCAATACACCTTCCTTTTCCAATGGAGCTGCTTACGGTGATCTTGATAACGATGGAGATCTAGATCTGGTGGTAAATAATGTGAATATGCCGCCATTTATTTACAGGAACGAAGCAAACAAAAATCCGGGATCAAATTTTCTTATGCTGACTTTGAAAGGTACCGGGAAAAACACAGAAGCAATCGGAGCTGAGGTTACAGTTTATTACGATGGAAAAATAAATTATCAGGAACTTATGCCTATGCGCGGTTTTCAGTCCACCGTTGATAACAGGCTTCATTTTGGACTGGGAACTGCTTCTTCGGCTGACTCTTTAGTGGTGAACTGGCCCGATGGCAAATACTCTGTTTTACAGAACGTCGCTGCAAATCAATTTTTAAAACTCGATCAAAAAGATGCAGTTACAAAAACTCTTGTCTCTTCCGTAAAACAGCTCACCCCTGTTTTTCAAAAGGTGGAAAAAATCGAGGGACTTGATTATAAACATAAAGAGACAGATTTTAATGATTTTGATCGTGACAGGCTTCTGTTTCAGATGCTATCCAATGAGGGACCCCATACAGCAGTTGGTGATGTAAATGGTGATGGCCTCGATGATATATATATTTGCGGTGCAAAGGATTCACCTGGGGCCTTGTATATACAGGATAGACTGGGCCATTTCAAAAAAACAAATGAAGCATTGTTTGAAGGTGATAAGGTAAGTGAAGATACTGATTGTGCATTTTTTGACGCGGATGGCGATGGCGACCAGGATTTATATGTGGCAAGCGGAGGCAATGAGCTTTCATCAAGTTCCTCGGCTCTGGCCGATCGTTTGTATATTAACGACGGCAGAGGGCAGTTTGTCAAATCGCGACAAATTCTTCCTGCCGGAAAATTTGAAAGCACTTCGTGTGTACGACCTGGAGACTTTGACAAGGACGGCAATATTGATTTGTTTGTTGGGATTCGTTTACGTCCTTTTGAATATGGCGTACCGGTAAATGGTTACCTTTTACATAATGATGGACACGGCAATTTTACTAATGTAACCCAAAAAATTGCGCCTGGTCTTCTTGGAATAGGCATGATCACGGATATGGCATGGGCCGATGTAGACAATGACGGAGATCTTGATATGGTGATAGTTGGCGACTGGATGCCGGTAAAAATATTTATTAATGATAATGGAATATTCAAAGATGAATCTGCACAATATGGCTTATCCAATACAGAAGGTTGGTGGCACAGGATAATTGCTAAAGATCTGAATGGCGATGGAATGGTCGATTTTGTGCTGGGAAACCAGGGATTGAACTCGCGTTTTAAAGCTTCGTCTGTCAGACCGGTAACTATGTATGTAAATGATTTTGACCTGAATGGCAGCGTTGAACAGATTATTTGTGCCTATAACGGAGATAAATCATATCCATTAGTTATGATGGATGATCTCGTAAAACAAATTCCATCTCTCTCCGCTAAGTTTAAGAAATTCGATGATTACAAAGATGCAACTATTGAGGATATATTTTCACCTGAAGTGTTGCAAAAAACAATTAAATTGAATGCCAGGATAATGGAAAGCTGTGTGATGATGAACAGCGGGAAGGGCACATTCCGTCTTACTCCCCTTCCTGTTGAGGCCCAGTTCTCACCTGTCTATGCGATAAATGCCGGAGATTTTGACCATGACGGGATATGTGATATCATACTCGGAGGAAATCAGTACAGAGCCAAACCTGAAACTGGCATATATGATGCAAGCTATGGACTTTTATTAAAGGGTAACACCAATGGTAAATGGCAGTCAGTTTCCTCACTTAAATCAGGCATCTTCACCAAGGGAGAAATTCGTGATATGAAGATTCTGAACATAAATGGAAACCATTTTATTGCAGTTGCAAGAAATAATGATAATTTTCAGTTTTATAAATATTGATGTATTACTATGAAGACAAGAATTAAATGGGTATTGCTGCTCCTTATTTCCGGGTGCCTGATTTCCGGATGTTCATCAAATACAAAATATGAAAAAAGGCTAAAGCACGAACTTGCCAGTGGAGTGAGAAATGATTCTTTGTTTATGGGATTATATTTTGGAATGCCTGAGAAGGATTTTTATACACAATGCTGGAAGCTTAACAAAAAAGGTTTGATCAGGCAGGGTGATAGTAACACAACTGTCCTGTATGAAATGAAAGACGAATTGCAATATCCGGCCAATATGGAGTTTTATCCAAAATTCAAGAAGGGATTAATTTCTGAAATGCCAGTCGAATTTGTGTACAAAGGATGGGCTCCCTGGAATAAAAAGCTATCCTCCGATAAACTTGAACTCGATGTATTAAGATGGTACGAAAAGGTTTATGGCAATGGATTTATAGAGGTGAAACACCCAAAACATGGTACAGCTTATGTAAAGATAGATGGTAACCGGCGTATTACTATTTTTAAACAGGATGAATTGCATGTATGGGCATATTTTACAGACTTGCTGGTGAAAAAGGATTGGATCGATTCTTCGACTAACACAGGTAACACTCCTGTTGATACCACTAAAGCGCCTAAGAAATAGGATGATCAGGATTGCTGAAATTGTTTTACTCACTAAATCCCCGAATCCCAATTGGGGGGGTTGGAGGGTATGGCTGCTGATGCCATTATTAATGATTGCCTGTACTAAACAGGCAGGTAATCATTTGTTCACACTCATGCCTTCTTCGATAACACACGCTGATTTTATAAATAAACTGGATTACGATACGCAGCTTAAGAAGAAGTTCAATATATATACTTTCAGGAACTTTTATAATGGTGGAGGTGTTGCCCTGGGTGATATCAATAATGATGGCCTCATTGATATATTTATGACCTCAAATATGGGTACAAACAAACTGTACCTGAACAAAGGGAATTTTGAGTTTGAGGATATATCTGAAAAGGCGGGTATTGAGGGCAAAGGATGGTCAAATGGGGTTAGTTTCGCTGATGTAAACGGAGATGGATTGCTTGACATATATGTGTGCAAATCGGGAAATGAGGAAGGTGTACCCAAACATAATGAATTATATATCAACAATGGAGACCTTACATTTACAGAAAAGGCTAAAGAATATGGGATAGATGAGCCATATGGCAACTCCACCGAAGGAGTGTTTTTTGATTATGACAAAGACGGGGATCTGGACCTGTTTTTATTGAAAAACTATCCTAAGGCGATCGGCAGTTTTAATCTTAAAGATAATCAGCGTTTAGTCCGCGATTCTATCGGCGGAGAAAAGCTTTTCAGAAACGACGGAAATAAATTTACTGATGTAAGTGAGAAAGCCGGCATTTACGGAAGCGCTATTGGATTTGGAATGGGTGTTTCGGTTGGTGATATAAATCAGGACGGTTGGATGGATATTTATGTTTCGAATGATTTTTTTGAACGTGATTATGTTTATATTAATAACCATGACGGAACATTTAAGGAATCATTGGTAGATATGATGAAATCAATTCCTATATCCTCTATGGGAAGCGATATGGCCGATTTAAACAATGATCACTATCCTGAAATATTTGCGACAGATATGCTTCCGGAACATAACGACCGCTTAAAAACAAAAACCACATTTGATGACTGGGCAAATTACAAATCTGGCGTAGATAATGGTTATCACAACCAGTTTACGCGTAATATGCTTCAGTTAAATAATGCCGATGGTACTTTCAGTGAAATAGGAAGAATGGCCGGGGTTTCCGCTACCGACTGGTCGTGGGGTGGTCTGATAATGGATCTCGATAATGACGGATTGAAGGATATTTTTGTTGCTAATGGTATTTATAAGGACCTTACTGATCAGGACTATATACAATATTTTTCAAATAGAGATATGGTCAGGACTATCGTTACAGGAAATAATGTTAATTATAAAGCCCTGATCGATGCTATTCCTTCGGTAAAAATCCCAAGTTATGCATTTAAAAATAAGGGTAATTACAAATTCGAGAATATGGCTGCTGTCTGGGGCCTGGGTGATCCTGGCTTTTCAAATGGGGCTGCCTATGGTGATCTTGATAACGACGGGGATCTCGACCTTGTAGTTAACAATGTAAATATGCCAATGTCAATTTACCGTAATGAAAGCAATCATCAGTTGCCAGATAACCATTATCTGAAAATAATTTTAAAGGGGGAGGGCAAAAATACTGCAGCTATCGGAGCTAAAGTCACAGTCAGAAATAACGGAAAGTTTGTATATCTCGAACAAATGCCGATGCGTGGATATTTATCAACCAGCGATCCTCGTCCGAATCTGGGTCTTGGTCCATTGACTATGGTGGATTCACTAATTGTTGAATGGCCGGATGACAGGACTACAGTTTTGACAAACGTAAAAACAGACAAGACACTGACCCTGTTTCAAAAAGATGCTTTGAAAGTGCCTGTTCATATTGTAGATCCATCCCATTCCGAAAATTTATATTTTAAAGACATAAGTAAAGAGCAAAGGATAGATTTCGTCCATAAAGAGGATGATTTTAATGATTTTGAACGGGAACCATTGCTTTTTCAGATGATGTCGACCGAGGGACCTCGTATGTGCACGGGTGATGTAAACGGAGATGGATTGGATGATGTTTATATATGCGGTGCAAAAGGGCAGGCCGGGGCTCTTATGTTACAGAGTAAAGACGGTACATTTTTCCCGGTTGACAAGCCTTTGTTTGAAGAAGATAAGATATCAGAAGAGGTGGATTGTGCCATGTTCGATGCAGATGGGGACGGTGATCTCGATTTATATATAGCATGTGGCGGCAATGAATTTCCTTCAAGCTCTTCCGCTCTGAGCGACCGGTTTTATATAAATAATGGTAAAGGAAACTTCACAAAATCTGCCCAGATATTGCCTGCAGGAAAATATGAGAGTACTTCCTGCGTAAGACCTGCTGACTATGATAAAGACGGAGTTATGGAATTGTTTGTCGGCATTCGCCTTAAACCCTTTGAATACGGTGTTCCGTGCAATGGTTATATACTCAAATATAATGGCAAAGGAAATTTTACCAACATTACTGCCCAGGTTGCTCCGGAATTGAGGAACATGGGTATGATCCGTGATATGACATGGGCAGATGTCGACGGAGACGGAGATCTTGACATGATAATTGCAGGAGACTGGATGTCTTTGAGAGTATTTATCAATGACAATGGAAAGTTCAAAGAAAAAAAGGACGCATTCGGCTCTGAGAAAACAGAGGGATGGTGGAATTGCATCACTACAGGTGATTTTAACGGCGACGGGTATATTGATTTTATAGCCGGGAATCATGGATTGAACTCAAGGTTTAAAGCAACACCTGAGAAACCGGTGAGTATGTACGTCAGCGATTTCGATCTGAATGGCACAGTGGAACAGGTAATCTGTACTTACGACGGAGATATATCATATCCCCTTGCATTAAAACATGATCTTACCAGACAAATACCTGAATTGGAGAAAAAATATCCCAGTTATTCTATGTATAAAGATGCGAAGATTACAGATATATTTACTCCTGAACAGTTAAAGAATTCTATCAGGCTCGATGCGAACCTGCTTGAAACCTCACTTTTTATAAATGATGGAACAGGGCATTTCACCAGAAAACCATTACCACTTGAAGTACAGTTTTCAACTGTCTATGCGGCTGCAACTGGCGACTATAACCATGATGGTAACCAAGATGTTTTACTCGGAGGCAATCTGTATAATGTAAAACCCGAGGTAGGTCGTTATGATGCCAGTTATGGATCATTATTATTGGGTAATGGTCATGGAAGCTTTAATTATATCCCGGCAAAATTTTCCGGATTTCATCTTGATGGGGAGATAAGGGATTTTAAAGAAGTGACCACTTCAAAAGGCAAAATCATACTTGTTGCCCGCAGTAATGATTCGCTACAGGTTTTTAAGGTAATTGGAAAGTGAAGCTTTTTATGAAAAATGCTGCTCTTTTTATTCTTCTGCTTTTAATGTTCTTTTCATGTAAACATGAGAAGGAAAAAAAGGACCAATTATTTACTCTGCTACCCTCCTCCTCTACTCACATCGATTTTAAAAACCAACTCACAGAGACTGAACAATCCAATATTATTGAATATCTGTACTTCAATAATGGCGGAGGAGTAGCCGCCGGCGACATTAATAACGACGGGCTGACGGACCTGTATTTCACTTCAAATCAAAAATCTAACAAATTGTTCCTTAATAAGGGAGGCCTTAAATTTGAGGACATCACAGATGCTGCCGGTGTTGCAGGAACAGGTGATTGGAAAACCGGCGTTACAATGGCTGATGTAAATGGAGATGGTTTATTGGATATATATGTATGTGAAGTTGGAAAATATAAGAGTTTTCATGGGAGAAACCAACTGTTCATTAATCAGGGGGACAATACATTTAAAGAAGAAGCACATGAATATGGACTTGATTTCCAGGGTTTTTCGACACAGGCTGCCTTTTTCGATTATGATATGGACGGAGATCTTGATATGTATCTTCTGAACCATTCAGTACATACTTCCCGTAGTTATGGTAATGTTTCTTTGCGCTTTGATCGGGATTCACTTGCGGGTGGCAGGTTATATAGAAATGATTTGGTAAATGGGAAACATGTTTTTCATGATGTTACACGTGAAGCCGGTATTTATAGCAGCCAGATTGGATACGGTTTAGGAGTAAATGTTTCTGACATTAATAATGATGGTCTTCCCGATATTTATATTTCAAATGATTTCCATGAAAATGATTACTTATATATCAACAACGGCAATGGGACTTTTTCAGAACGATTGACAGATTTTATTACGCATACCAGCAGATCATCAATGGGCAATGATGTCGGAGATATCAATAACGATGGACTCCTTGACATAATGGTTCTTGACATGTTACCTGAAAATGAAAAAATCAGGAAACAATCCGGAGGTGAGGACGATTATGAACTTGCTGAGATAAAACTAAAATATGGTTATAATCACCAATTTGTTCGTAATACACTTCAACTCAACCTTGGAGGTGGAATGTTCAGTGAAATCGGCCAGCTGGCAGGAGTCTATTCAACAGACTGGAGCTGGTCACCTCTTCTTTGCGATTTAGATAATGACGGATGGAAAGATCTTTTTATTACTAACGGAATATACCGAAGAGCAAATGATCTGGATTATGTTAAGTTTCTGACAGGAGGTAACAGAAGCGTTCCATCCGGGGATATTAGTAAACTTACTGATAAAGATTTATATGAGAAGATGCCGCTTTATCCGAATATCAGTTATATCTACAAAAATAATGGCGATCTCACATTTACGAATATGGCCGGGCAATGGGGTATTGATACACGTGCATTTTCCAATGGGGCTACCTATGCTGATCTGGACAATGATGGTGATCTTGATCTGATTGTTAACAATATCCATAGCCCTGCATTTATTTACAGGAATAATGCTACACGACAGTCGGGTAACCATTATTTGTCGGTAGTATTAAAAGGAAAAGGGATGAATACCCGGGGTATCGGCGCCCGGGTTACGATATACAACGGTGGAAAGCTACAGGTTGCAGAGCAATTTCCAACCAGAGGTTTCTTATCTGCCACATCCGATGTTTTGCATTTTGGATTAGGGACTGCAAAGCTTATCGATTCGCTTGTTGTACGCTGGCCCGATCTGTATGAACAAATAATTAAAAATGTTCCTGTTGACACTACCATCACCTTAAATATAATAAATGCTGCAAAGCATGAAAAAGGCAAAATGAAGGATAATGAAAACATGAAGTTGTTCTCTCCTGTCCAGATTCCAGGACTCAGGTTTACACACATGGAGGATGATTGGGTTGATTTTTACCGTGAGCGACTGATTCCGCACAGCCTTTCGGCAGAAGGACCTGCTCTTGCCGTTGGAGATGTAGATGGT
>Ga0302206_1000245_pt1 | contig 22742 bp, 14 predicted proteins | sample II_Fen_E2_1_FD_194581 | JGI IMG/M metagenome (GOLD analysis project Ga0302206, IMG submission 194581) | Peat permafrost microbial communities from Stordalen Mire near Abisko, Sweden - II_Fen_E2_1 | ecosystem: Environmental > Terrestrial > Soil > Wetlands > Permafrost | place: Sweden: Abisko...
GGATTAATTTTATACTTCGTGTAAAAGCCGATAGCGTAGACCACATGAAGCCGACTTGGTTGTTATAATTTTTTTTATAAATGGTTAATTAATTTCGGCGCAGAATGGCATATGGTTGCGGCATTTACACTTGGGGTCACAATTTGTAACTTCAAATTCTAGTAAAAATCTTGCCAGGTTAATTGCCAGGTTTTGGGGATAACAGGTATTAAATAATGGAAATGTAATGATTTTGTCTTTATAACTCACTATTGATAATCAATGTGTTAAGATAAGAATATTATATTCTCGTATTCTTCTGGATCAGAAGAGTTCAGGTTCGAGACCTGACGGGACAACAAAAAAGTCGTCCTGAGCGTAGTCGAAGGGCGGCTTTTTTGTTTGCTGCCAGGTTCTTACCAAGTCTTGGTATGAGTGCCAACTAATTCGTTCAGGAATAGCTATGGATGCCTTAGTAAAAAACTATTTAAATCCAATTTTTGCCAGGAGGTTATCAAATCGTTTATCTCCATGCAATGGCCTGAAAAGAGGCTCCACTTTAAGCCAGTACATTTCCACTTCATGAGTAGTGTAACCATTTTCAAGTAACTGAATTGCTTTGTTGTTTTCTCCCTCTGCTGTATATACTGCTGCAGCAAAAAACGAAGGACTACCCACAGGTGATTTTCGTATTCTGCTTAACAGTTCATTAAGGCATTCTGAAGATTTGCTTTTATTTCCAGTTTTAAAATATGCAATTCCAATGTGACTCAAATAAAAAGGTTTTAAATCATTAAGTTTTTCCCCCGCCATTTTTTTCTCAAATAAGGCTATTGTTTTATCATAATTTGCTAAATAATCCCACACTTTTATAGATATCATTGTGATACTGTTATCATCCTGGAATACCTGAGCTGCAGTTTTGATCGTCTCCAATGCATTTTCCGGTTGATTATCATAATAATAAGTCAAAGCTAACGCCAGAAAGTCACCTAATGATTTAGTATTTTGATTGAAAGCATTTTCAGTAAAAACATGTGCTTCATGAAATCTCCCTGAAGCCAGCAAATAATTTGAGTAGAACCAAATTAAATCGGAATTGGAAGGATTAAGCTGATTAAAAATCTGAAACTCTTTTTCTACTGATTCAAAATCCCAGTTAAAATACAGACTGAGCTTGGCCATTGCAGTATGGGCTAAAATGGAATTCTTATCCAGCCGGAGAGCTTTTTCAATAAGGGGTCGTGCTTTTTCCACTACTTGCTCTCTCTTTAAATCTCCATCGTATCCACCCCTGCCTAACCAGTAATCTCCCAACAATGCATAGGCCTCCGCATACCCTGGATCTAATGAAATAGCCCTTTCTAATGTTGTTTTAGCCTGCTCAAATGGTAAATCTTGGATCCATGCAGCCAAAAATAATGTGTAAGCTTCTGTATTCACTGTTGGTTTGGCTTCTATCCTTTTTTTAACTTCAGGATCTATTACCATCTTCATGTTGTCTGCAACTTGCTGAGCTACATCACTTTGAATTTCAAGCAAATTGGTTGCTGTCTTTGTCTTATTGTAATCTTTTGTCCAAAGAAGTCGTTCATCTTTCCCACTAATTAATCTCACTATTATCCTGACATTATCACCTGAACTGTAAACATTTCCTTCAAGAACATAAGAAACACCTAAATCCCGGGCGATTTCGCTGACTGAGAGTTTCGATCCTTTGAATCTCATACTTGAAGTACTTGAAGGTATCTTCAGACCTCCGATCATGAAAAGATGGTTCAGGATTTCCTGCATCATAGCATCGCTAAAATTTCCCTGCTCAGGGTCATTGCTCATGCTTTGAAATGGAAGTAAAGCAATTGATCTTTCTAGCTGCACAGAGGACTTAACCAATTTTGGAATAAATAAATAGCCGAGAACTACCAATGCCAATGCTACAATTAGTGCTGCAACGATTGTTTTAATAATTCCATTCTTATGGACAGATATGGGTTTAATAACACTTTTTGAAACCGTCTCAGGACTTTTTTCAGCCTGCCCCATCGCTGTAATTATATCTTTAATAGCATTAGCCACCTTGTTAATTTGATTCCTGTATTTTGTCTTGTTGAGGTTCATCTTTTCATCGTCATCAAGTTTAAGCGGCCTGTTTACTCCCGGTTCTTTATAGATAAATTCCACTCCGCGAAGTACTCCACCTAAAACTGATTCACAAAGATTTGTGTCATCATCGTCAAGGTCGTGGATAAGAACAGGTAATAACCTGTTTGCTACATTATTATTAAGCAGTTTAACCTTCAATCCAAACTGATCGCTGGAGGCTTTTTCTACAAATGTTTTAAACTCATGTTCCCATGCAAATGATTTTGGATCGCAATAAGTCCTTGAGATTACAGGAATAAAAATCGGGCAATTAAGTTTATCTTTCAGGGAAGCATCCACGTCATGAGTCTCCAGGAGGCCGTCCTTTGGATTTATATCAAAATAAACGGTGATCTCTTCTTTGAATGTTGATTCAAGTTCGTTCTTCAAAGCATCCACAAACTCACTCACCCACCTGTCGCCTTTATTGTCTTTCTGGCGGTAGCTTATGAAGATATCGTATTCGAAGCCCGGGATTTTACTTGCCATAGAGTAAATCTATATTTATACAACCATTCATGTTGTAATGTATCTTAAACAAAATTAAACAGGTAATGTTAAAAACAATTTTATTTTACACCTCCCAAAGTCCCAAATAAGAGATTTGAATAATTGCTGCTATTTGGGATAGCCAGAGTCCTTGACCATCTTTGGCTGTATCAAATTGACCACCCAAACCCGGAGTTAAATGATTGTTTTTTTATTGTATGTTAAGTTTAACCAGACCGGATTTTGAAGTGGTCAAAGAACGGATTTTAGAAACTCTGCTATATCTGCAAAGGTTATAAGTACTATTACAATTTTTACAATGTTCTGAGGTCGTCACGGACAGATCATCTTGAGCCAACCTTTGCCATTAAAACCAATATAAACTCCCCATAATTGACCCGAATATGACTGGTGAGGTCTGATGTTGTTTACCCATTAAGGGAGGTGTTTATTATTACCATTCTTTAATATCTTATCCCTATCCCAACCAAAAATCAAGCTTTCAAAGAGATCTATTATAATCTAGTCGAAAAATCTTGCCAGGTTTCTTACCATGTTTTGAGGATAACAGGTACTAAATAATGGAAATGTAATGGTTTTGTCTTTATAACTCACCATTGATATTCAATGTGTTAAGGTAAGAATATTATATTCTCATATTCTTCTGGATCAGAAGGCCATCGCGGCAGTCTGTCCCCTTCGCTAAAATTGCTCCCGCCGAAGCGGGACAAGCTCACCGGGCAATTTTTTTACGCTCGGTCCGATTTGTTGCTAGGTTCTTGCCAGGTTTTTGGGATTATTCCAAAAGCCTGAAGCCTTTACCACATTTGGCCAGTCAGATTTCATTAATAATAATTATCTTGGCATCAAGGATTTAACTCCGACAATAGATGGTCAATATCTTCTGGCGGAACGTGGTCAAAGGCAATGGCTTTTCCACTACCCAGTGATTATTATAATGCTTATTAAAAAAATCACAAATGAGCTATCAGATTTTTTAAATCCGGTAGTGGTATTTCTACTAATCAGTAAATATAATCATTTAGCACTTTAGCATAATCGAAGCGTTTAAAGCTCTTGACAAATGTGTCTGAAAGTGAAGACTAAGCATTGTGGACAATTAAATAATTTAAAGGTGGTCGCATATTGCAACCACCTTCAATGATGCTTCTTAGTTCTTACCATATTTTTGCCCTAAATAGGATCGAACATACCTAAAACCAACATAATCATATGAATCAGCACCATTTAAAATCAGCTTATCATTAACTGCTGAATTTTTGTAATTATTACCTCTGGCAATTATTTTATCAACCTGAGAAGTCGGAGGATTTTGAAGTATCATCATGTATTTTTCTGGGTCAAAGGAAGTATTTGTCCATTCTGAAACATTTCCTGACATGTTATATAATCCCCAGTCATTTGGCTTATTAACTGATATTTTAGACAATTCTGTTGTTTTAGGAATTGGGATTTCGCTAAGATTTTTGCCACCGGTGGAGGCATATACCCATTCAACCTCAGTAGGAATGCGATAATCTTGTACAGGAGGTTTACCTTTAGCTTTAAGCTTTTGATTTTCAAATCTTGTTTTCCATTTACAAAAATTCTGAGCCTGCTGTAAAGAGATTCCAACAACAGGAAAGTCTGAATACTTTTTATTTGAGTAATAATCGTTAAATGGGGCTTTCTCTCTATTTGGCAATGCTGACTCATAATATAGCTTTGAAGAATCCTTTTTGACGAATTCAATGTATCCCAGATACTCCTTAACACTTACCTCTGTCTGATTCATCCAGAATGGATCTATAGTTACAGTAAAGTCTTTTATTGTACTGCCGTCAGTCCTTTTCAGAACAAAGCTACCGGCCGGAATATAAGCCATTCCATTCGGCTCTGGTTCCCAGAGCTTCTCTGAATTCACAAGATCGGTGAATTCCTGTTTAGACAATCTGGTATTGGCATTTGCAAATGCCAATAAACTGAAAATTATTACCGGCAGGGCAAAAGTTATCTTTAATTTTGCCCATTGCCCCGATTTAGTTTTTGTCATCATTTTAATTCTGAAATTAATTAGTGAATAATTAAAAGGATGAGCCAGCTCAATATTTATGTTACTTAAGTACTGCTTCAATAAAAGTGTCTGGTATTCCAGGATGTCATGCTCTACTTTATCAATTATATAACCATCAGCCTGACATTCATGCACTTTTATAAGAGATTTTTTTAAAGCCCACATAACAGGATTAAACCATAAGATCATTCTGCATATTTCAACAAAAATAATATCAATTGAATGCCCCTGATTAATGTGAGTTTCTTCATGCTGAAGAACGATTCGCAGATCGTCACTATTAAGATTAGAACTATTAAGAAAGATATATCTGAGAAATGAGAAGGTTGGGTAATCATCATCATGATGCACGATTGTGTACTTCCCAAATGGTTCTTTGTTGTTACGTCCAACTAGTTTTAAAATTTGAAAGATGTTATTTGCAAGTCGAAATAACATTAAAAGAATTCCCAGAATATAAACTACGAACAGAATAACGAAAAAAGCATATGGGTCATATGTACTGCTAATATCCTTTGGTTGAACCGGGAAATTGCCAAATACAACTTTTTCAAATTTGTCCTTATAATTTGAATAATCCTTATTATTAGGTGCAAAGGATGTGATTTTTTGTTCAAATTCTTTAGAAAATGGAATCGATGGCAGTTGTGGGATTATAATAGAAATTACCAGGGAGAGTAAAAGATAATATCTTTTTAGCTTGTAAAATGTATCGTTTTTGATTAACAGTATGTAACATAAATACAATAAGATTAGACAGAAACTCACTTCGATCAGATAAACAAATAAGTGTATCATGACTTTTTATTTTTTATTTCAGTCAATAATTTGATTGCACTATCAATATCATTAATACTCACCTGATTATTATCAGAAAAGAAAGTTACAACATCTTTTATTGAACTTTTAAAGTATTTACTAAAAATAGTATTTAAATGAATTTTAGAGTACTCATCTTTGGAAATTATAGGATAGAACTGATGAGCATTCCCGAAAGGTTCATAAGAAACATATCCTTTCTTTTCTAAGATTTTCATAAAAGTGGCAACTGTAGTATAAGCTGGTTTGGGTTCATAAAAATGCTCAAGGATATCCTTAATAAATCCTTTTTCAATCTTCCAAAGGATTTGCATAATCTGATCTTCAGCTTTAGTTAATGCCATATCTGGTTTAATCATAAAGCAAATCTACTAATTTATTAGTATATATACTAATTTATTAGTAGTTATTTTTGAAATTTTTTTATCTTTTTGATTAATAGTAAATTACAATGGCATTAAGTACGAAATATGGTTCTTAAACTTCTCTCATTTGATTTTTCACGAATATCTAAAATCCTGCCAGGTTTCTTGTTAGGTTTTGGGGACAACATGTATTAAATAATGGAAATGTAATGATTTTGTCTTTACAACTCACCGCTGATAACCAATGTGTTAACATATATGTATTATATTAATTAATGATTCTGGATCAGAAGGCCTCCCCTGCAGTCACGCTCCTCCCTAAAATTGCCCACAGGGCAATTTCTTTACGGTCGTCCGGGTTCGAGACCTGACGGGACAACATGAATGCCGTCCTGAGCGAAGTCGTAGGCTGGCATTTTTTTTATGCCCGGCCTGATTCAGAAATGATAACCTAAACTTAATCCACCTGACAGGAAAAGTCCTTTATCCGGATAATTAGCCTTATTATCCAAAGCTAAAAATGGGGTAAGCCCAATCCGGATTAACATTCCGTTCCCGGGAGCATGGTATCTGTATCCCAGAAAAGCTGTCAAATCTATTATTGCACTTAATCCGATATCCTCATTTATTGTGCCAAATAACATTCCTCCGCCAATTTCAAAATGGCTGCCTTTTTGACCTGTAAAATATGTAATCATAACTGGAATTGTTGTTATTCTGTCCTTGTTTTCGGGATCTAGTAAATCAATCGATTTAAAACTGCAGAAGCCAATTCTGCCATTAAGCTTTGGTTTAAAGCTTCTTTCATAGTTAAATGAAAATGCTCCGCCATTTCCCAAAAGCTCTATGAAAATTGAATTTTTCGAAAAAATTACTTCCTGAGCTTTAACACTGTTTATTGAAGTCAGAATCAAAATAGCTGCGAGCAGGAGTTTTTTCGTTTTCATAACTTTTGTCCTAAAAGAAATAATTATAACATCAGAATTTAAATCCCCTTCTCCAAGGTCAAAAATCGAAGATTATTGATCCGAATTCTGGAAAAAGTCTCTTTATAAAATATCTTTATGTCTTAACCATTAAAGATTTTGTTTCTCTTAATTATTTCCCCCTTTCTAAGCTGGAAAGCATGATAACACGAAGGAATGTCGTGGTCCCAATGCCTTAAAAACATATAAATTAAAACTCTGTCGACATGGACGATTATCCCGGCAACTAAGGCAATTTTAAAATGGGTGCCTGCAACTCCGATAATTAAAAGTGTAAATTCAATAATCATATATAAACCCCAGAATTTTGACAGAATAGCGTGAGGAGACGGGAGTTTTCTGAATCTTGCCAGGCTTATAGAATACATAGAACCTTCAAGAATGATTATTATGCAAATGAGTAAAAGGTTATCTGATATTTCCTTTGGATTAATTGAGGCTATGAAAAAAAGAATTGAAACATAAAATAGCAGGTCAAATACAGTATCCAGAAGCCTGAAGATTTCAGTAGACACAAATAATTTACGCGCAATAATTCCATCTAAGATGTCGGCAATAATGCCGGTGAACATTAAAAATAAAACAATCGTTTTTGCATTAGCATATGGGAATAAAGTAATACAAATTATTATAATAGCAAAAAAAAGCCGGCTAAATAAAAGCACATCTGGGATCTTGATTTTCATGTATTTAAACTTCCATTAGAGTATGTAAGATGTCTTTTTTTATCAGATTTATTATTAAATTGCTTATTTATTCTGCTTTTCGAGAGGGTTTCTTCATTTCAATCAGAATTTAATCCCGATTCCTATATTAAATAATGTATAGAGATCTATCCCCATCCGGAAAATTATTCCTCCTGATGGTTTTTCATATCGGTAACCTCCATAAATATCTGGTAAAAATGAGTTAGCAAACCCTTTTTGTACAGCGTACTTAAATCCCAGGTCAAATTCAAGATGCTTATTCTTTTGCCCAATTACATAAACTAATGAAGGATTATAATAATAGCCACCATCAACACCTGAATTAAACAAACCAAAGCCTAACCTCAGATTGCTATAGGATTTCGGGAGTTGGATTATGTTTCTTTCATAATTAATATTATACTCAAATAAACTGATATATCCATTAATACTGTTCCGATTTAATTCTGATGATTTATTATTATTCCCCTGGGAATGAATGCCAATGCTCAAAAATAAAGTTATCAGAGTTACTAGAAAATAAATTATTATCTTTTTCAACCCGATTTAGATTAAGTTCGATGCAGGCTCAAACGCAAAGAGGAAACAGGCATCGAGATTTCTTTCAAATACCACCACCCAAATAATTTACTTCCATATTTTTAACACCATAAATCATAAGTCCCACAGTTAATACAATTACTCCGATCAGGATTCCGGTGATCGCTGCGCTATGCTCATACACTTCAATTTTCGTCAAATTTTCATAAGGAACTCTAATTGTATCTCCGTTTGTTACAATTGTGGAAGCAGGAGATACATAGAAATGAACTGATTGATTTTTGGCGGGTTTAATTTCACTCTTTTCGATAGTACCAGTCAGAAATCCACCTGAGATTTCTGCATTGATCAGGTAATATTTGACAGCGGTACCATGAAGTATATAATGACTTTTATTAGGATAAGGAATATCATTATTAGTCAGGGATTTTACAGAATAACATCCGGGAGTTGAGATCACAAAAATGAAAATTAACAAAATCGATACTCCTTTCTGAAACTCACGATAATTCTTCATATTATTAAACTATTATATTTCGAATTTTCCTGCGGGGTTCACAATTTAATGCTTTTAGTATATAGGGACTTTTATATAATAGATAAGTAGAGATTTGTTTAAGGACAATACAAATAATTCATTTATCGCAATTAGGTTTGCATATAAACAAAATTATAAGGACTTAGTTCAAGAGTTAATAAATAATACACCCCCCGCCAGATTCCCAAAATGGGAAATGGGGAAATGGGGAATGGAATTGGCACTTCAATATTCAAAAGGTTCGGGATCTGACGGGACAACCAAAACCGCACTAGCGGTTTTTTTGTTCATGAAGCCGGCGGTAATTATAAAATCTAACCTGTTACTTATTATCCTTTTTGCAACGGATAGCGAAGGCATCTTCTTTAGGATGGGTTCCGCCTGTTCTGCCTTGAAAATCATAAGACAGCCCTGTAGTAAAAGCATTCATGGGTGGTTTGTCTGATCTGTCCTCTGAAGATGTCCACCATGTTGCCATTGTTCCCATCTCCCCCTCCTTATAAAAATATGATATTTCTCCTGCTGGCAGTGCGTTGAAAAATATTGCGTTCGTTGCTCCCTCATTCGGACTCTTCCAGTGAGCTGTTCCTGCTTCCTTAAGGCGGGCTGCATTGTCTCCCGATCTTTCTTCTGTGCCGGCATATTCCATCATATCAGTCCACTCCTTGTCCGTAGGTACATGCCAACCGGTCGGACACAGTTTTTTGGTACCTACTGCATACCAGTTATAAATTGCCCCGACGCTCTTCTTATAATCAGCATCCTCATTGTACCAGCCGTATCCCGGACTCTTTGTCTCTTTCCATGCTCCCCGGTCATTGATAAGGGGTATGGGAGTGCCATCATTGAATTTTGTTGTTCTCAGATTTTCAGCCATCCAGAGACTATCTTTAAGCATAATTGTTTTGTAAACATTCCTGTCTGTATCTTTTAAAGGCATTCCTTCGTAAGGATTCTTCTGTGCACTAACTGCACCGCCAAATGATAGCATCACCGTGATTAGGATTCCGACCAGATTGTACCGCTTCATAAGGATTAAGGTTTAAGTAAAGACCAAATTAAAGTTAGTAAATTCCAAACTAATTCTTAATATAAATTGCAAATAAAAGAGCCGGCAGATTGCAGATGAGATGGAGGTAGACACACTAATGGTTAGTGCATCGACAAATATCGAATAGGGCAATAGTAAAATATAATTATGCTTTCAAAACAGAGAATAAATTATCTACTTATCAATGATCGGAACTAATGTATTAATATCAAGATTATCAACAAACAATGTCCGGTAATATGTGCCATCATTGTTTTTCAGTTGTTCTTCCATTTCATTTTTCAGATAGGATTTATCTGCAGGGTAATAAAAGGAAATAATCTGGATAGCTGAAGGAGGCAGGTTCTTATTCCAATATGCGGGGTTAGCCCGCATTAATGGGAACCCTGATTTGTCTGTGCCGATAAGCGAAATCGGACTTCTGGCATCTAAATGCGCATACTCATCCCGTTCAGATTCTGAAAATCCGGCATATTCATCTCTCAGTTGTTTCCCTATAAAATCTACCTGTGCTTGATTGGGACAAAGCTCCCAGTACTGAATAATAAGATTAAAAGCTTCACGAACGGTCACTGGTACCCAGTATGGTTCACGATCAGGATTGAATATAACTATTGTTTCGTCGCGATACCGGTCAATTCCCCTGCCAATATTTTCTTTCTTCCCCGGCTGGAAAAATATTTCCCTGATGTTTTCAGCAGATTTTACCCATAGTTCATAATTAAATCCTTTCCTTATATTCTGCCATGGTTTATTGCTGGTGTATAGAAAAACGCCCTCTGCTTGAAAAGGATTCAGCTGATTTATCAACATATCCCAGTGAGGTGGCTCAATATTCCATCTTATAACTTTACCACTCTCTAAATACCAGCAACAAAAATTAAAAACCATTACACTGGGAATTCCATATCCGTTTCTTATCCTGAAATCTGACCCAAGCACTCTCGCATCGCAATCAAAACCCTTCATACCGCTCATCAGCGGATTTTTCCGAACTGCATTTCCTACACTTATAAGCTTCTGGAAACTGGCATCAAGCCCTGGTTTACCATACCTGTTAACATCAAAAGACAGAAAACTTGAATTTATGACTTTAAAAGTTCCGATTTTATCAGGAATAAGTGTTAGCTCCTGAGCTGATAAAAACAAGCTATTAAGTAAAAAGAAAATGGTAAAAAGCTTCCTGGTATTCATGTGGGGTTTATTTAAAATTCCAACAATCAATAGAAATCTTATACTTTTACTAAGGTAATATTTGCATACATCAGTTAATCAGACCACATTTCACTGGAATAAATTGACCACATCGAAGTTGGTCCTTTTAAAAGAGTTTTTCCAACAGTAAAAATTAGCTAAACAAATTTATTTATTTAATTTTTAATTACCATTTTTTCTGCCATTGGTTTTTCTTTAGTACAATATAATTGAAGTGGGTAAAGTATTGATGCACGCAAAAATTGATGTACTCAGATTGATGATCTACCTTCTGCATATCAGTGGAAAAGCCAGCTCCCGAGACCACCCCACTCCGGAGAAAATTGACCATCCTTGGCCGGAATAAAATGCTTGTTATTAAAACATCTATGATATTTGCTCTTTGACCGGCCAGATGTGGTCAGCGCCGGGTTCGAGACCTCACAGAACAGCTGATATTCAACCACTTACTATAGACATTGTAAGCGGTTTTTTGTCTGTTGCCATTAGTATGCTTCAAAATAGTCGTATTGAGCAAGATTCACTTAATTATTCAGTTGTGCTTTTCTTCTCATTTCTAAACTGAATAACTCGGGTTAAATTCAATCCAAGAGTAAAAGCTCTGGCGACCTTAGCATCCTGATAAACTTCAGGATCTTTTATAATGTTTATGAGACCAACGTGGGAATATACCCGAACCTGCCATTTCTTTGATCCCAAACCTCCAGCAAATACTGTACCTGCATCATTTTTACTTAATTCAATATTCTGCGAGTTGGCATCACCATTATATAAAGAACGGCCAAAATATAACCCCAGATCTAAATAATAGTTGAACGTTTCATTACCGAAATTGGCTGAAAGCATCATCGGGAAATCGATGCTAACTGTATGTTCATCAACAGGATCTGCATACCAAATTAGCCCCCAATTTGGTTCCCATATACTTCCAGAGCTACCCACTGTACGAGACATGTAATGATTATATCTATAATATTCAGGATGAAAGAATAATCCGGTCTTAAATGAAAATATGCCAAATCTTCTGGTTTCGAAGAGCAGATTAATGTCCGAAGCAATTTTTCTTGAATGAGATTTTTCTAGCTGACCAGAATTCTTACCCACCGCTTTCATTGAAGCAAAGGTTGAACTAATTCCTGCACCAATGTGCAAGCTTTGGCAATATGCGCTTGAACTTATAAGAAAAAAAATAATGAATATATTATTACTTAATCTCTTCATTAATTAAATAAAACAAATTCATTCATGCAATTTACATAATTATCCAGAATTATAACTAGATTAATGTTAAGAACTTGTCATTCATTAGGTTTAATCTTTTGAATGCTATAAGAAACAATCTAATCCTAAGAATATTTGCTTGTGTAAAGCAAAATAGAGTGACAAAAATTTAATTTAAGTTATTTTCTTCATTTTTGTATTCATTTCAATTGTCGGCTAAAGTGAACAACTGGAGGAAATAAATATTAATTAAATGGCAATTAAAAATATAATTTTTGACTTTGGTGGGGTATTGATTGACTGGAATCCCAGGTACTTTTATAAAGATGTCTTCACTGATATAAAAGAGATGGAGTATTTCCTCAGTGAAGTATGGAGTCCCCAATGGAATATGAAACACGATGCCGGATATTCATTTTCTGAGATTACCCATGAACTTCAGGAGCTTCATCCTAAGTACAGGAATGAAATTGAAATGTATCAGCAAAACTGGCAGAAAATGATAAAAGGTGAAATATCTGAAAATACAGAATTGCTGAATACCCTAAAATCAAAATACAGATTGTTTGGATTAACGAATTGGTCGGCTGAGGCATTTCCTGTTATTTATCCCAAATATGAGTTTTTTAAAGTTTTCGAAGGTATCGTTGTATCAGGTGAGGAAAAGTTAGTAAAGCCGGGGAAGGAAATTTATCAATTACTATTGAACCGATACGATCTTCTTGAAACTGAGTCGTTGTTTATTGACGATAGTCTGAAAAATATTGAAACAGCAAATGAGCTTGGGTTCAGTACAATTCATATAAATGGAACCCAAAATCTGAAAGAACTGTTAATAAGCATGGGGATAATCTAAGTCGGGTCTTTGTTCAAATGGAGAATAAAATCCCTGAGGTCTATAAATTGGCAAGGGGGTGAAGCTATTATCCCATTTTGACATCTGCAAAGAAATTCCTATTGAAAAACTTCCGAAATTATAATTAGATCCAATGGTATAACTGCTTTTTGGAATAGAATAAAGTGGAGAAGTACCTGTTAGTCTTTTAATTCCGGCACCATATAAAGTTAACTGAGAATTGACATGATAGTTAACAGATCCGTATACAGATAATTCGTTAAATGACCCATTTATCGCACCTTCAGGATTAAAATTGTTTAATGCGGAATAAAAGCGTCCGGCAATAACTCCGCCATCAACCGACAATTTTGGAGACAATGGAACGGATAAAGATGGGGATATTGTAAAACCAGTGACACTACCCAAATGAGGAACAACCATGAAGGTACTTCCAATCGAATAAACCAGACTGGGCTTTAATATTACTTTCTGAGAATTATTCTCAATAAGGCTATCAGAGTAATTGATTTGTTGAGAAAAAGTCTGATTAGAAAATATTGAAACCAGGACAATAATTAAGCTTATGTTACATTTACTTCCCGACATGGCTAATACTTCTCAGTGTAAAATAATCAGGCAAAAATAACGAAAAAAATAATAGACGGTTTAAAAACAAACAATAGTCAGCGTTGATTTGCAAAAACCCGATTTTTAAGTTGAAATCAGGCTGAACGCATTTGAAAACCCAGTACCCATGACCAAAATTTGCAGGAACAAACTGATCATATCCCCCCGGTGTTAAGTTCTTGATCTTAAACTTTTATGTAGGCCGACAAACAAAACACTTGCTAAAAGAAAGTGCAATTTCTAAATCTTACTATATAGCTCCGAATTTGAATTTTATTCCGATAACAAGGATATCATCAATCTGTTCTACATTACCTTTCCATTCCTCAAGGGTGGTATCCAGGACTTCTTTTTGCTCATTCATTGACAGATGACTATTGTTAAGCAGCATATCTTTGAATTTTTTTGTTTTGAATGTTTTTCTTTCAGGTCCTCCCAGTTGATCAACATAACCATCGCTGAATAAATATATAATATCATCTTTTTTATATTCCATTTCCTTATTTGTGAAAAGACTCACTCCGTCATCTGATATGCCCAGTGGCATTCTATCTCCGGGGAGTTCGCTTAGCTGATTATCTCTTACCATGTACAATGGGCGGCGCGCTCCTGAAAACTGCAGCTTACCTGATTCTAAATCAAGTATGAAAAGTGCCATTTCCATACCATCCCTTGCACTTGTGTAGTTCTGTGTCTGATGCAGGGTTTTTATCACGTGATCTTTCAGCCTGGTTAATACATCATTTGCATTTAATGCAACTGTGTTATGTACTAAATCATTAAGAAAAGTTAGTCCTAAAATACTCATAAATGCTCCCGGTACACCATGCCCTGTGCAGTCCGCCGCTGCTACAAATATCGAATTATTATGCTGCCTGAACCAGTAAAAATCACCGCTGACAATATCAAGCGGCTTGAATAGTATAAAATATTCGAATAAGTTTTCAGACAGAATATCTTTCGACGGGAACATGGCCGACTGTATCCTTTCTGCATAATTAATGCTGTCAGTCAGGTTCTTGTTTATAAGTTCAATTTCATTTTTTTGTTTTGCCAGGAGCTCATTCGTCCTCACTTTCCTCCTGTAGTTCCTGTAAGTCTGTATAGAAATAAGGATAGCAATTAAAAATCCAATAATAAAAGTTATCTGAGTAAATTTCTGTTTTTTAATTTTAACATCCTGGAGGCTTATCAGAGTCTCCTTTTTATCAAGTTCATAGTTTAATTGCAGAAATTGAATTTTGTTGTTATTAGCAGCTATATATAAAGTGTCTTTGATGTTTGTTAGCAGAGTCTGGTATTTGAAAGCATTGCCAAAATCCGAAATTTTTGCATACGAACCTGAAAGACCTTCATATGCTTGTCTCAATTCCTTTTTCGCTCCTATTGCTTCACCTGTTTCCCTGGCTTTATCATAGGTACCTATAGCCGATTTAATGTCTCCTGCTGCCAAATATGTTTCTGCCAGCCCAAGAAGCGCATCAGTCATATCAAGTTTTGCATCAGATTGTTTTGCAATCTGATAACCCTCCTGCTGGACCTCGACTGCTTTTTTAAAGTTACCTCTTTTCATATAAACCTTTCCAATATCTGTCAGAGTGTAAGGAATATTTCCCGAGTTTGATTTTCTGAAAGCATTAAGCGATTTTTCATAATAAAATAACGCTGTGTCATAAGCTTCCTTATGAAAATAGATCTCACCTATATTTACGCTAGCTGTCCCGATGGCATCATTATCACCAAGTTTTTCACTGAGAGGTAATGCTGAGAGATTGTACTTAAGAGAAAGGTCGTGTGTTTTTGGATTATTGAGGTAGATCAGACCTATATTGATCATTGAAGTAGCAATGCGGAGAGTATTTTTTGATTCTTCTGCAGCCTTTAATGATTTAAGGTGAAAATCAAGGGCTTTGACATCGTCACCCTGGTTTGCATAAAGAGCACCGAGGTTACTTAGCATATTTGATACTCCAATCTTGTCATGTATTGCTTCAAAACTGTTTAAGGATTGCTGCCAGAAGTTGATAGTTTCAAAATAATTCCCAAGAAAATAGTAACCCATACCAATATACTTGTAAGCATTTGCCGTTCCTTTTCCAAAGACCAGTTTTTTGGATAATTTTAGTGCTTCGTTTCCATGTAAAATGGCACTGTCTGGAGCTGATCTGTATTCATTCTTACAGATTGAAATAAGAGTGTTTACCTTTGTGGTGTCATCTTTTGAGTACTGAAGAACCAGCTTAAAACTATCAACAATTGTATTCTGTGCATCTATTGTCTGACTGAAAGCAATAAATATTATCATAAAGAGAGGTAATGTCTTCTTCATAAAAGATCTGTTTATTATATTTTTCGGACCCGGGAATCACTAAATATGTTTTTCAGCATATTTTTATATTTCTAAATTTAAGATTCATCCCGGTAGCCAAAATTACTGTTGACTAGTTAACATAGAAGGATTCCAATTGTTTAATTGTCTGTAATCTCACTTGCACAAAGAAATCTATTATAAGAAAAACCAGATGATTATCCTGAGAATTAATAATCAGCAAACATACTAATATCTAAACATATACATATATGTTAATTACCATGCTATTTTTAATTGGTCTAAATAAACTTTCTGGCTTCTTTTATGTTTAGACCATAAAGAAGGTCCGTATTAATAGGAAAAATTCAGGTGTAATGGTAAGAATGTTAGTGAGAGAGGAACCTGTAACTTTCAATAAATAAGCCTTTAAGATCGTGATTTATTATTTTATTGATAACTAACATTTACCGATGTGAAAGCAATTACTTTTATTTCCAAAAGTTACATTCGTATAATTTTTTCAATTGTACTATTTATTTTATTCTTCCCGATTAACTCTTTCGGTCAGAAGAAAGATGTAAACATACTCGTTACATGTGTCGAGTATATTGGGAACGGAAATTGCAGAGTCAGTTTCGGATATGATAATCCGGATACCAAAACAGTCACAGTTGCTCAGTCCAACAGCTATATTAAATACAATAACGGACTGACAAAGAAATTAGAAATAAATTCATTTACACCGGGGTTGAAGGCAAATGTTTTCACTCAGGATTTTTCAATCAAGGACAGGGTTGAATGGACAGTCACTCTTCCCAATGGGACAGTAAAAGTTGTGTCGGCCGATATTAATTCTAACCATTGCCGTGATGTCAGCGCAATTGTTCCCTATTATACACCGCCTGCAGGAGGTAAGGTAGATAACAGATCTCTCATTGGTGCTGAGCTCACATCTCTTTACAATAAATACATAAGTCTGTCTCCTAATTTCAATGCCACGTCAGATAATATTTTCCAACTCAGAGTGAAGAATGGAGTTTACCAGGTCTATGTGGAGGCAATATCCCTTGGAACAACAACCAGTCTGCTGACGCAGCTCACAGCTTTGGGCTTTGAAAAGGTTCTTGAAAATGCTGCAACCAAACAACTGACAGGATGGGTACCCATTGCCAGGTTGCTTAATATGAACAGTCTGACGACAACTCTGAATTATGCAAGACCGGTTTTCCCTGGAGTCGGGAACTATTCTGTAAAGCAAACCGGACTTACACAGAGTCAGGGCGATAAAGCAATGCGGTCTGATTTTACCAGGCTGGGTTATGGGATTGACGGATCAGGCGTAAAGATCGGGGTAATCTCCAATAGTTACAATACAAAAGGCGCAGCAGCCACAGATATTTCTTTTGGTGACCTGCCCGGAACCAATAATCCGGATGGCTATACTAAAATTGTCGATGTCCGGAAAGATATTGATCCTGCATCGGGTGTTGTGATGTCTGATGAAGGGCGTGCAATGTTGCAAATAGTGCATGATGTTGCGCCCGGAGCAGAACTGGCTTTCTATACGGGATCGCTTGGGGAACCAGATATGGCCAATGGGATCAGGGAGCTTGCCGACCCGACAAAGGGCAAATGCAAAATTATCGTTGATGATATTAGCTATATCACTGAGCCTTTTTTCCGTGACGGAGTGGTAGCAAAAGCAGTAGATGAAGTTGTGGCACAGGGAGTGACTTTTTTCACGTCGGCCGGGAATTTTGGCAACTGGTCATTCGAGGACACTTTTTTACCTGGTACTGGTACACCTCGTACCATTACCGGAACTGCTCATGACTTTGGAGGGGGCGATATTTACCAACTTGTTAACCTGGCAGAAGGCACTTATACCATTGTTTTGCAATGGGATGACGGATCAGATCCAAACATGGCCACTACTCAAACCGATATGGATCTTTTTCTGTCTACTCTTAATGGAACTACAGTACTTGGATTTAACCGCGTTAATACAGGTGGAGCACCAATAGAAGTTATTCCGTTCTCTGTGACTGCAGGTGGAGCAACTACTAATATTGTAATTTCAAAAGTATCCGGAACAACTCCTTCTGTACGTTTCAAATATATTTTGTTTCGTGGAGGTGATAAATTCGAAATTGTAGATGCTGCTCAGAAGAAAGGAACTTCTACAATTGTGGGTCATGCTAATGCTGCAGGAGCAATCGCTGTTGGCGCTGTAAGATTCGACCGTACACCACAGTACAATGGAACACTTCAGGTAATGTCATTCTCATCACAGGGAGGAACAGCAGTAAATGGTATTTTAAGACCCGACAAGCCAGCCTTTTTAGCGCCTAACGGTGTGAATACAACTGTTAACCTTGGCAATGGTGACTGGCAGAAAGATGACAATGGGGATGGCATTGTTGATGCAGATAATCCTGATCCTGATACAGATATGCCCAATTTCTTTGGAACTTCAGCAGCAGCACCGCATGCAGCAGCAGTTGCAGCCCTGATTATCCAGGCTAAAATAAAATTCGGAGGGATTGGAGGTCTGGGAAACGGTGTTGCACCAACTCCGGCTGAAATACTGAACTTATTGAAGACTTCTGCACTTCCGGTTGGAGCGCCATTAGCGGCAGCAGGAGCAGGATTTATCCAGGCAAATAAAGCAATAGGCCTGTTTGCCAATCCAACCCCTTATATTTCAAATCTGGTTGTAAAGGGGACCGGGACAACAGCTGATCCTTATAGTTCACTTAGTGTTCTTGGAGACTTTTACGTTCCCAAGGCAGGAGATCCAGTATATACAACGCGAATAATCTTCAGAGGTGATACACTTCCAAATACAAATGTCAACGCCACAACTGAAAATATTATCCTGGTATCCAACACATTCCTTGGCAATCCGAAGATCCAGGCTTATACACCACCAAAGTCTCCGAGTCGTCTGGATGGCGGATCCTCAAACATTAAGACACCATTGGATCTGGAGTTGATTAATGTTACAATTACATCTAAAGATGTTCACAAAAAGTTTGGAGCTGTAATGCCTGCATACTCATCTACATTCCGTATTGAAACAGCAACTGCTACGTATCTTTCACTTAATGATGCTGTTGCAGCAGGGAAAATGCTACAGTCTGAAGCTGACAGATTGCAGCAACTTGTCTATAGTGTTACATTTAATGGTAACGTAGTTGACCCGCTGTCGGGAGTGGGATCTTATCCAATAATGCCCTCACTGAAACCATTCCTTGACTCAGAGAAAGAACTTGGTGCTTCTATTAACGAAAAATATAAGCTGGCTTTTGTCAGTGCCGGACATCTCATCATTGAGAAGCTGCCACTTAAGATTACTCCTAAAGATATAGCCATTGCATATGGGAATGAATTGCCAGATGTTAAGCCCGAATTTACCTATCAGATATTAACTGATCCGGCTAACCCGGTAGTATTAGAAAATTCAGACTCGATCCTTCTTGCTGTAAAGACAGTACACACCAGTGCATTAACCAATGGGATCTCACTGGTTAATGGAATATCACTCGTAAACGGAGTTCCGCTTGTTAATGGTATTTCACTTGTTAACGGTATCTCACTTGTTAATGGGATCTCTCTTGTCAACGGAATCGAAGTAAAAGTTGAAGTTAAGAATGGATCGACTACAGTTTATGTAGCCGGACAGCCGGTTGATAATGGCATTTCCCTGGTGAATGGAATTTCACTGGTGAACGGACTGCCTTTTGTGAGCATGACAGATATTGTTGATGGTGATGCACGAGTCAGTGATGGCAATATTATTACCATAAAGAGTGGCTATATTACAGCTCTGAATGGGATATCTCTTGTAAACCAGGCAAATCCAAACGGAATTTCACTAGTAAACGGGATCTCACTTGTTAACGGTATTTCCCTTGTTAACGGAATAGAAGTTAATATTTCCGGTACTACAGTTACTGTGGGAGGAAATACAATAGGCAATGGAATTTCACTGGTAAACGGTGCAGAATTGCTCAATATTAACGGGTTAGTTATGGTCAACAGTGAGCATATTACGAATGGAATCTCACTGGTTAATGGTATTCCAATTCATATCGATAATGGTATACCAAGGGTGAATGGAATTTCTCTTGTAAACGGCATTCCTTTTGGTCCGAATGACGTTGTGAAGACAGGTAACCTTATAGTGGAATTTACAAATGGGAATTTCAGAGTATCAGAGATAACAGCGAACGGAATATCTCTTGTGAATGGAATTTCTCTTGTGAACGGAATTTCTCTTGTTAACGGAATTTCTCTTGTTAATGGAATATCGCTTGTGAACGGAATTTCACTTGTTAACGGTATTGCTGTCCAGAGTACTGATGGTCAGATTTCTAATGTAGTCGATCTAAATGGGATGAATTTTCTGGCAAGTACCAGGGCAATAGGCAATTTGCCCAAGGTTAACGGAATTTCACTGGTGAACGGGATAGCAGGGATTGATGGAAACAAATTAAAAGTTGCATCAGATCCTTCTCAGACGAATTTTGCTTCTGCGTCAAATGGAATCTCCCTCGTTAATGGAATTTCGCTTGTCAATGGAACCGCAACTGTGAATGGGATTTCACTTGTTAACGGGATATCCCTTGTTAATTCGTCCACTGTTAATGGGACAAGCAACTCCGGAGCAATATTCGTTTTTGATGCAACTGATATACCTGCAAATTCCTCACAACAACTGAATGTCAGTCTTAGCCCGATCTGCTTTATTACAGGAACAACAGCCGGCAAACACTGGATTATTCCGGGCACTTTCCTTTCTGATAATTTCGAGGTAACCTATGGTCTGGGAACAATCACAATCAGTAAGGCCGATCTCAAAATCACTGCAAATAACACAGGGAAAACATATAATGATCCGGATCCTGCATTATTATATACTTTAACAGGACTCAAGGGCACAGATTCTGAAACAGGATCTTTGATAAGGGAACCAGGTAATTCTGCAGGGGTGTATAAGATACTGCAGGGAAGTTTAAATGCAGGTGATAACTACAATATCACCTTTACTCCCGGGGTTTTTACTATCAGCCAGAGAATCTTAAATGTTACAGCTACCGGAATAAATAAGGAGTATGACGGATTAAAAGATGCAAAGGTGACATTTACAGATAACAGGCTTGCCGGGGATATATTCGATTTGTCATATACCAATGCTTCATTTTCTGATAAAAATGTCGGTACTAACAAAGTAGTAACTGTAACTGGAATCAGTATAACCGGAAATGCTGCAGGGAATTATAAGCTTGTCCCAAACCCTGTAACTACAACTGCAAGTATCTCAATTAAAAGTATCAATGTCATGGCGAAAACCGACAGCAAAGTCTATGATGGAAACACAAGTTCTGTTCAGGTACCAACAGTTGATCCTTTGATGACCGGAGATGCTATTAGCAAAGCACCGGTACAGATATATGATACAAAGAATGCAGGAACAGGAAAAACGCTAATTCCTAATGGTTTGGTTATTACTGATGGGAATAACGGATTAAACTATCTTATTAAATACATTAATAATACGACAGGAATAATAACAGCAAGACCTCTTACGGTAACGCCAGTTGATCCTGTTCTTGTCATTAATAAGTGTGATCCGCTGCCAGTAATAAAATTTAATTATTCGGGGGCAATAACTGGTGATATTATTTCATGTTCTGTAACTGTATTACGTGACAAGGATAATTTTGCATATATTGCTAAATCAAGTGTCTCTGCCGGAAAGTATTACACTAATCCTGTGCTCTGTAATAGTAATTATACTTTTACGAGCCTTACTCCAGGCATATTATACGTGAACCCTTCCGGTCCTGGAACCCGTGCTGTGAAGCCAGTTTTGAATTGTGTTCAGAAACTATCTGGCACAGGGCTAATCTATGTTGCAAATTTTTCATATAAAAATGACAATTCTGCCGATGTTTATATACCGGTCGGTGTCAATAACCTGCTCACTGGAAATTATGCACCAAAAGATGCACAGCCTGTATTGTTCAAATCTGGAGGCGGATCCTTCAATGTGAATTTTGACGGAAAGACGCTAACCTGGACTGTATCGAGTACTGATGAGGATCATAAGGCTTCAATGGCAGCAAATGCAAATTCGAGCTCAACAAAATGCGGGGCGGCCTCAAAATCTTTAATGGTCACTTCACCTGATACTATTATGGAATCCGTGAAATCGGAAGTCCGGCCTATTGATCTTATAGCATATCCGAATCCTGTTACAGATATAGTGAATATCTCTATGCAGGATATCGAAAATTATGAAACGGTAAGGGTCTACGACTTTTCAGGGAAGTCACAGCCGGTAACATTCAGGACAAAAAATGCAGATTTGCTTGAGATAGATATGTCAGCATTATCACCCGGAAGATACTTTGTAAGTATTGGATTTAAAACTACATACAAGATATTTACTGTTATCAAGAATTAGTTTAAAGGTGATGATCAGGTAATTTAATTGAGAAAAAGGGGGTCTTGCAAAAGTTTCCCTTTTTCCCCAATGATAATAGTACTGGCTGAAAGTAAAAATGGCCTTTTCTTCATTGTAAGGAAGTGTGCAAAAGCGGGATGGCTTGACTACATCTCGATTATTCCTCGGAATATTCTCAAGGATAGTGGAAAATCATCTGTTCTCTGATACAATATATTCAAAAGGAACCTTTACTATTTCTGAAATCTCTTTTCCGGCGTCAAGCATATCTACGTCATCATTTTCATAACACCAGTTTATTGTAACATTGAATCCGTTAAGCTTTAAACTGGATAAAATCTTGCATATATCGAGAATCATTTTAGATG
>Ga0302206_1000249_pt1 | contig 22564 bp, 17 predicted proteins | sample II_Fen_E2_1_FD_194581 | JGI IMG/M metagenome (GOLD analysis project Ga0302206, IMG submission 194581) | Peat permafrost microbial communities from Stordalen Mire near Abisko, Sweden - II_Fen_E2_1 | ecosystem: Environmental > Terrestrial > Soil > Wetlands > Permafrost | place: Sweden: Abisko...
TGCAATAATGGACAGATTGACAGCCAATGCGCATCGTTTTGAATTAAAAGGCGAATCTATGAGAAAAAAGAAATAAAAAATCATTACTTTTGAGACTTAATTTTTCCACTCCACAGTTGTACACTTTTGTCCAGAACGGTTGTACACTTTCGTCAGAATATTCAATAACTCCCGGTCCTTCTTTTTTCGGTTTATTCCCTTGCATCCACTGCATAGTTCTAAGCGAAGCGAATACTTAAAGATAAATATTATTAATTAACCATCGTGTTCGTTTGAACGCAAATAATTTTGTTGTTAATTCGTTTTACGTTTGCTTATTTCACGCAAAAAACTAACTATTGCAACATGAATCAATTTTTACTTTCTTTTTTATTTTCGACTACTAACAGGTCCTATTTATTATCAAATTTTCAAACCATAAACAGGTACAGTCCTGCCTGGTATTGAGGATTTTGATTCATATAAATACTCAGCTCCAGCCTTATCATAAAACCCTTTTGCATTAGGGTCTGCAAAAATCAATAGATCACTAATTCCGGAATCTCTTGATATTTTTTTTGCGTGATTCATCAACAACATACCAATCCCTAATTTATGATATGCTGGTTTAATAAACAGATGCTCCAACCAAAATCCTTTTTTTACAAATGTATTATCGTCGGTGTAAAAATCTGCTTCATTCTCAATAATTGAATAAAAGCCTACAACCGAATCATGATATAATGCTTCAAATACAATGTTTTGATGAATATAGTCCTTCGTTATAATTAATTCATCCCTCCATATGTCATAGTAATTGTCAGGATAATTCCAATGTTTCTTTGCAGCAAATGAAATCTCAGTTAATAAGTCAGATTCAATAGGTTGTGCTTGCCTGATTTCTATTTTTCTTAATTCAATCATAAAATATCAGCTGGATAGTTGCTATAAAATAGTTGCTTATTGTATCATTTTTTTTCTGCTTTTGCCTTTAATTAAATCTTTTCAATCGTCTACCTGACAAACTCTTTCAACACTTCCGCAAGACGTTCAAGCCCTTCTACAATCCGGTTTTCAGGCATGTTGGAAAAATTAATCCGGAAAGTATTTTCTTTTCCACCATTCGGGAAGAAGGATCCCCCCGGGACAAATGCCACATTTCGTTCAAGACTCTTTACCAGGACATCCCGGGCATTGATGTCGGCAGGAAGTTCTACCCAGGTAAAAAGGCCTCCCTCAGGCCTGGTAAATGAGATCCCTTTGGGGAAAGTTTTTTCCATTGTTTTAATGGCCAGGTCTCTTCGTAACCTGTAGGTCTCAATTATTTTTGCTATATGTTTATCAATATCGTAGATGTCAAGGTATCTGGCAATCTCCATTTGAGCGATTGTATTACACTGCAAATCGGTACCCTGTTTTACCAAAACATACTTGCGGATAATATCCTTGTCTCCGGCAATCCAGCCGATTCTGTACCCTGGACAAAATATCTTTGAAAAACTGCCTGTACAAAGGACATAACCATTCTGATCAAATGATTTTACCGACGGTAAAGGCTTTCCCTCAAAACGTAATTCACCGTAAGGATTGTCTTCAATGACGATCACATTGTATTTCGAGGCAAGAGCTGCCAGTTGTTTTCGTCGTTCATAATTCCAGGTTCTGCCCGTTGGGTTTTGAAAATCCGGAATGACATAAATCAGTTTTATCTTCTTTGTGTTTTGAAGCAATTTTTCAAGTTCATCAATGATCATACCCTCCGTGTCAGTCGGAACCTCTGTAAATTCACATCCATAAGCTCTGAAAGCACTGATTGCAGCAAGATAGGTGGGACTTTCGCACAATACGATATCTCCTTCATCCAGGAATACCTTGCCCGAGAGGTCGAGTGCCTGTTGTGATCCGTGGGTTATCAGTACATTGTCAGAATCAAAGGAAGTTCCAAGCCGTGTGTTCATTCTTTCGGCAATCCACTTCCGTAAAGGTGCAAATCCTTCTGTGGTGGTATATTGCAGCGCTTTCGATCCCGATTCCTCAAGAACAATTCTGTTTATTTCCTTGATCTCCTCCACCGGGAAGAGTTCAGGAGCCGGTAATCCTCCGGCAAATGAAATTACTTCGGGCCTTTCGGTGACCTTTAATATCTCCCGTATCTCAGAAGCTTTTAAATAAGACATTCTTTTTGCATACCTTACTACCATAAAAATCTATTTTTATTGATTGTATTATTTATTCCCGGCAAATATCCAAATCAAGCCGACTCTTGCCGATCGAACAATTTGTGTCTGTTAGCGGATTGTTGTTTTCTTATTATTTTTCTGTCAGAAACGACATAATGTACTGCCTGATTTCATCTCGTTGGATGTTAGTTGCATTGTCGCTCATGTCATTATGAATTGTATTTGGCAGTTTGATAATTTTGATACTGAATTTTTTTTGATCTTCAATAGTTGGTAAAACTCCTTCATCCGCTACCTGGTCACTCGAACGTAACGAATAAACTTTTGGGTAATTCGTTACAGGCAACGCCATTCTTCTGTTATCTAAAGTGATTATTTTATCCGCAATACCGGGATATTTTTGTGGAAACAGGGCAGTCATATCCCCGCCATTTGAATGCCCGATCAGGGTTATGTGCCTGAAATCCATATCCGGATGTGTCGTTTTTAATTCATTTATTACAAATAGTATATTGTCTGCCCCCCGTTCCCAGAATGGTCGTCTAAGCACTTGGGGATTCCCTGTTAAAGGCAATAAACTGTCCGTCGAAAGTTCATGCTGAATGCTGATCACAAAATAACCTTTTTCAGCCAGATAGTTTGTCAGATAAGAATAATCCAGATTGGCTCCTCCCCGATTATGTGCATACCCATGGCTGAATATTATGATTTTCCGGTTGTGATCTTTCTTGTTTTTAAGCCGGTATATCGCAACCGGAATCTCACGCTGTCGTGCCTTGTCAAATAGTTTAAATGTATCGAACCTGACTTTTAGCGAATTGTAATTTTCACCTGCATTTATTTTCGTCAAACAACTTGCTATTAATACCAATGCAATAATTAAAATGTTTTTATTTCTTTTCATCACTTTTTTCTTTTCAATGAATTACAAAATTAATATATGGAACGGAAAATAAATATTGTCCGGTTGTTTTAAAAAAATTTCAAATCAATGACACACTGCCCGTCAGTTGATGTATAAAATTTATAGATTGCATTTCTTGCAGTCAATAACAATAATTTGTTTAATTGTTAATTATATGTTTTTCATTTGAAATATTCTCAACAAGTTCACGAACTTCATTTTTAAGTGCATAGTTTATCTTTGATACATCTAAAGTCAATGTTTTGCCATCCATTTTGATGATTTGAAATTTATTAATATTATAACTAATCTTTTTTATATCAGCCCATAAAATTGTTTGTTCTTTATCAAAAACTCCTGTTTTTATTGAAATTCTCTCATCATTTATGATTATAAATGCTTTACCAAACAACTCTTCAATTTGAAATCCAAAACTTCCTAACGATTGAACTATTCCATTCAAAGAAAAGAGCCCACTATATACCCAATCAAAAATTGTTATTTTTTGTCCTTCTCTGATTTTCACAATGATCCACAAAAATGAAATAACAAAGAATAATATCCCTACAAAAAAACTATAATAAGATCTCTTCTCTTTTCTCAATAAATTTTTTGTTAATTCCATTTTTCAATTCTATTTTGTTACTTTTTTAAACTTCTGACTATCAACAAGAATTTATTCACGAAGGTAAAGCTCTAAAACGAGCATATTCTATTGCAACCTATTTGTCCCCTACTTCCTCTTGATTTTATCTTTTTCACCCACCGGATAGTTCTGAGAAAAGCCGAAACGTCCCGATAAATACCGGACAAGTGGACTCGTACCCCTTGCAGTTTATAAATGAATATTATCAACAGGTTCACTGAACAAAGCGGACTAATAACATGTGTTGAACTGATTATTTTTTTATTCTATTTGCTCTCCTGAACTGTCAGATAAAAGCTCGGACTTTTTCCTTCTTCCCGTGACCATTTCGATTCACTACCCCATCGGTGATATGTATTTCCTTGTTTTTGTTTCATATTAAAAAGTACGGAATATTCCTTTTTTCCATGCATCTTAATGAATTTAGTTTTATTTGTAGTAGCCACATTTACCCATTCGATTGTCAAGGCAATATCTCCTTCTAGTACCAGATTGTATTTGGTCAGGTCAACATCTACCCAACCTGCACTTTTGGTGATTGGAATCATTATGTTTTCAGTAAGTAATTCATTTGAAGGCAAATTATCAATAATCCTTCGTATGTGTAACCGAAATAAACTACTTTCAAAAGATTGTTTATGCAGGTGTACATGAAAACCTCTTACCAAAACCGGAATAGTACCTAATTCTATTTTTGTTCCAATCTCATTTCCTTTTCCATGCTGCGTTCCGCCCCACCCACAAAGTTCGCCATGCAAGGTCCAGGTATAGTCGGTCGTACCCACTTTCTTTAGTTTACCTAAAAAGGGCTTTACAGTTACTTCGCCAAGTTGAATGGGTTCGTTTATCAGTTTTACTATGTTTTCCTTGTTCGTCAGTTCACCTATTTCGATAGTCTGTGGTTTATAACCAATCATCGATATCCGGACGATTGCTTTTGGCGATTGTCCTTTAATGTCTAAACTGAATTCTCCCTCTTCATTTGTTGTTATACCAATAGGAGTATTAATTATTCCCAGATTCACGTATTCTAATGATTTTCCACTTGCCCGATCAATTACTTTTCCGGTAATTATTTGAGCATGCACTTGTAATGCCAGGAAGAATAAAAAGAGGGTTGTAATTAGTTTCATAGTATAAATCTGTTAGTTATATGCTGTCCTTTTCCATTTTTACAGTTGCCTGATAACGTATTTCTTTTGTCTGGATTTATTTCCTTCCAACCACTGGATTCGTAACCCGTGCAGTTTATAACTAATTCGTAACAATCAGGTTCAACAGGTAATTCTCCCATCCTCCCGAAAGCTCCGGCTACCATAGTAGTTAAGAATTCGTCCGTTTATAATTTCTTTATTCAAATAACTTATCCAATAAATATAACACCCGCTAATCCAATACCCGCACCTAAGAGGATTGAAAATAAAACCATAGGAAGTATTGCTTTCCGATCTTTCCGGTAAACAATGATCATTACAGGCAAAGCCATCAAAAGTGAAATGCAGATTCCACTGAACCAGGGTGGTAAATTCCAGCTCACAAAAGGAATAATCAACCCTAGTACAAAGTAATGTACAAAGGCAGAGAGACAGCTTTCTGTATCAAGTTTCCGGATAATCATAGGAACTACATCGATAATTCCTGCTGCTAATCCAATCAGGATCGCAATTAAAAAGTTATTCATTTTAGTCAGGTTTATTTTGTATTTGTTTATTTAAATGTTTTGTGGCATACTTATAGGTTAGCAGTATTCTTGTGTTCGTTAAATCCCATGTTGATAGCTCTTCTTCTATCAATAGTTTGTGCTTTCGGCTAATGTCTTTTAGCGCATTCCCTACTGATTTTCTTACAAATACACTCTCATGGTCTTTATGTCTGCTTATTAATTCAATCGCTGATGTTGGGTTGTCTTTAAAATAGGGACGTTTTGTCCAAAAACGTAACCCTTCTGTCACTGCACGACAAATATTCGGATTACTGTCATTCAGCCATTCGTTTATAACAGGTATCGAATTTTCATATCCGGTGTATCTGCAGAAAAGGTCAAACGCTGTTGCTAACATTTCCTGAACCCGCCAGTTTGTATCAAAACTTATTCGTGATTTTAGAAAATCGTAAGCCCCTTTATCTTTGTGTGCCAAATGTCCGAATAATACTGTTGCAAGCATTCGTGCCTGATAAGCATCATAACTATATAACTGTCCGGCAATTTTAAAACTTTCTTCGCTCGTGTAAGTAGAGATTATAACCTCCGCTTCAGAATAAATATGTCTGAACCCATTTTCAATTCCGGATATTCTTTCTACTAATTCGTCTGCTAGATTCATTGTAAGTTTCGCCTTTTTAATAAACCATCGCCTTATGACTAAGGCTATGGCTTTATGATCAATTTTTCACAGAATATTCCATTTGCAGGAACGTTAACTATCTCACATGCAAGTCAAAGTGTATGGAAGGAGCTCCCCTTAGCTATCCGGACTGCTTAATGCACGTCAGCCTATAATGACTTATTACGTGTTCTGCTGTCGTTTTTCATTAATTCATTTATGGTTACAGTCAGTTTTTTCATATTCATTTGTTCCTCTTATTGACCGTTTTATTTTCCAATATTTCATAGCATCCTTACTTGTTTTGTCCGGGTTGTCAGCTAAGAATGCTCTCATATATCTATTGTATTCAAATTGTGGTGCAATGTTTGTTTTATAGTTTTTGTCTTTTTTTAATTCATAAATTTTCTTCCATTCTTCAATGGCATCCCTAATGCTCGCACCTGTATTTTCTTTTGTCCAGTTCATGAATAGAACGTTAAATGAAAAATGATTTCCAATTTTTTCTGTAAAAAATTTTCTTACGTTTTCAGTGTTTTTGTAACTATCAGTAAGAATTGTGTCAAGTGAAAGAACTTCATTATTCCAGTTAAATTTAGAAGTTCTACTTTGCTTTCTTGAAATTACTTTCTTGATTACTAACCCCGTTTGAATATAACTGGCAATTCGTTCGGTAATGTCAATTTTACCACCTGTTGTGTCGATACCAATCGTTTTACAAAAAGTGACAAGCTCTTCTTTAAGCCAGTAGTAATCTTTAAAATCCTGTAAGGAAATATATTTGTCTAATTTAGGTCTATTCATTTGTTGTTTTAATTATGCGGTCCAACGACCCTGTCAATGGACATTATACAATACCGGTACCAGGTATGTAGCATTTGTGTGAGTGTTTACTGTTGTTTTGTATCAAAGCGTATTCGGGGATAAATCAGTATAATGAACATCCGCCGGCTACAATCCTGCCCGATTTAGTATCAAATCTTCGAACCATAAACAGGTTTTATTCTGTCTGGTATTGATGATTTTGAATCATATAATCCGCTCATAAGTAATTGATAATGAATATTTAACGATTAATAACTGCCAAGTCACTGAAATATAGACTATTGTAAATTAACAAATAGATCATTAAATTTCTACAATTAATGATCTGTGTAAATACTTCATGTATCTCCCGTTTTTTTAAGTTTATTTCACCCCACAAACATATTAAAAATAATTAACATGTCATTCAATTTTCAAGAAAAAAAATTAAGCAATTAAAAATAATTACTGCATCTTATCCGGGGAATATAAAAGTGACAATTTATAAACCTATAGGTTCATTTTTTCTGTCTCAGTTTATAGAATGTGGATCCGGTATTCCTAATCTGGATAAGCCAGAACCAAAAAAGGAAGTTATAATTGTAATAACGTATGAAACAACTATCTCTTAACCCCTTTAGGGGTGTAATGATTGTAATTGGTTCTATATCAGGATATCTCATAATCACGTAAGGATGATATTATTTATTGTTCAGGGAAATGGCTCATAAATAGAACACAATTTCTTTGTGCAGTATTTTTATATCACCCCTAAAGACGCTGTCTAAAAAGAAAATTTAAAAAACAAATACCATCAAATTGATACTTAACATTTAAATTAGGGAATAAAGTTTAGAAATAGTGAGGATTCATTTCTACTGAGAAATGACAAATATAAATAGGATTTATTCTTTAAAACCTTATTTTCGAGTATTAAACCTTAGTATAAAACCAATCACCCACAAAACCCAACCTTATTTACCTTCTATTTAATAATTTGATTATCCGCAATTGCTCCTCAACCATCAATAAATTAATTTTGTTATTTTATGTTGGGTTACAGGATTTATTTAGTAAGAATTGTGGATCATTAAATTTTCTTTTTATATTTGTATTATGAATATAGATAGAACATAGAATGGTTTTGAAACGGTTTTAGTTTGGTTTTGGATCTGAGGCTATTCTGATATATCAATCACTTAACAATCACTTATTGGCCATATATATGCCATATATCTATAAAGGTATATGGCATATATTTTGGAAATAAATGAAAGAAATATCGATACCAAAACCAATCTAAAACCGGTTCAAAACCAATAGAAGAATAATAGCAAAATGAGATTTAAGTAATATTCTTTCAAATTAAAATCCAAAAATAGTAGTCGTATGAATATGTTAATCAAGAATTTTATTCCATTAAATAGTTTTTTGATTAGGCGTCTTTGCGGATAATCATATTTAATAAATAGCTGAACTTTCAATTCGTAAGTAATTTATTCAACTTTATTCGTTTTTACACAGCCTCTAAAGGGGTTCAAATACCAGGTTTCTTTTCTACTGTTTTGTTTGGTAATCAATATTGTGCAAAAAAACACATCAATTTAAGACATAAGATACTAAAGATTATAATAATTTTTCAATCCTTTAACTGATCATTACTAACCTATAATGGGGAATTGTAGACCGTGAATAGAATTAAACCTGTGGGAATGTAGCTAAAATGATAGTGAAAAGAGCATTAGATATAACTAAAAATGGGCTATTGCAGGTGGAAACAGATCACAATTTATTTTAATGTGTGCAGTGCAGATATAACATATTTTCAGTTGACAGAAATCAATAAGCGATTAACAGGTATTGATTTTCCTGTTTATCCCCCGCTATATCAGGATTTAATTCATACATATTTCAGTTGCATTTCTTTTGTTATTCTCTATCTTTGCATGACAACATTTTTTTGAATACCCATAAACTATTTAAACAATGGAACCAGTAATAAAACGTATCGCTTACCTTCGTGAAGCTATGCATAAAGCCGGAATCAACGCATGCATTATACCCGGAACAGATCCGCATGCCAGCGAATATATTACAGAATGCTGGAAAGACCGTGTGTGGATTTCAGGCTTTACCGGTTCGGCAGGGACAGCTGTAGTGGGTCTTGAAAAAGCAGGACTGTGGACTGATTCTCGCTATTTCTTGCAAGGTGCCGCACAGCTCGAAGGCACCGGCATGGATTTGATGAAACTGGGACAACCTGAAACCCCCGATATCAGTGGTTGGCTGATTGCGACACTAAAACCGGGCGAAAGAGTAGGTGTGAATGCTCAGATGTATTCGGTGAATGCGTATGCTGCCCTGAAAGCCGGTTTGCATACAGCGGGCATTGGTTTGGTAAGCATCGATCTGGTTAGCGAGGTTTGGACTGATCGCCCATCGATGCCTCTTACTCATTGTTACCTGTTTGATATAAAATATGCCGGTCAATCAGCCTCCCGTAAGCTCACCGCGCTTCGTAGCGTAATGAAAAAACAAGGTGCTACTACCATTGTTCTTTCCATGCTCGACGAAATTGTCTGGCTGTTTAATATCCGTGGAAACGATGTGAATTACAACCCTGTGGTCATCTCGTATGCCGTGGTAGAAATGACCAAAGCCACGCTTTTTATTGCTCCTGAAAAAATAAGCAAAGAAACTGTTGATTCGCTCTTCAATGAAGGTGTGATGGTAGCTCCTTACTCACAGGTTTCCGCTACTGTAAGGGCATTGCCATCTTCAAGTAAAATTATGTTCGATGGATCAAAACTTAATCAGGCGCTTTTTGAAGCATTCCCCGCTGGTTGTGGTACCTGCAATACTTTATCGCCTGTGGCTACTCTGAAGAGCATTAAAAACCCCGTGGAGATAGAAGGATACAGACATGCTATGGTGAAAGATGGCGTGGCGTTGACACGGTTTTTTAAATGGCTGGAAGAAAATGTATACACCTGCAAACTGACCGAGATTACTGTTGATGAACTGCTGACTGAATTTCGTGCCGAACAGCCGGATTTCATGAGACCAAGCTTTAATTCTATTGCCAGCTATGCTGCACATGGTGCCATAGTCCATTACAGCGCTACCGTGGAAACGGCAGCTACGCTCCTTCCCGAAGGTATCTTTTTGCTCGATTCAGGCGGACAGTATCTCGACGGCACCACCGATACCACCCGAACCATCTCTTTTGGCAAAGTTACCGGGCAGCAGCGAATTGATTTTTCTCTGGTCCTCAAGGGAAATATCGCATTGAGCAAAGCTGTTTTCCCTGTAAATACACGGGGTTCCCAGCTCGATATTCTGGCCCGCAAAGCCATGTGGGAATCGGGTATTAACTACGGGCACGGTACAGGACACGGTGTGGGTCATTTTCTAAACGTACACGAAGGTCCGCAGAGCATTCGTACCGAGGAAAATCCTGTTGTGATTGAAGCCGGTATGTGCATGTCCAACGAACCGGCGATGTATCGTACCGGTGAATACGGTATTCGCACCGAAAACATGATGGTGGTAGTTCCTGCCTTCGAAACCGAATATGGCAAATTCCTCCGGTTTGAAACTATTACCCTTTGCTATATCGATCGCGAATTGATGGATATCAATGTCCTCGATGCGTCCGATTTAGAGTGGATAGACGATTACCATCTTTGGGTATTCAACTCTCTGTCTCCTTATCTTAACTACGAAGAAAAAGAATGGCTGGCCGGTAAATGTCGCCCTACTCACGATTTGTTTTTCTGATAAAAGTTGAATAGCCGGTAGATAAATCAAAATCCTATTGGATATATTTCAAACCGAAACACTCTGACATCACTAAGTCATTTAATGTCATTGCCCGGGTATTTGTCAGGGAAGTTCTACAAACTGGTTTTCAAGTTTCACATTAAAGTTTATTTCGGCTTTCAATGCTTTGAAAACTTTAATAATCGTGTCGATTGTTGCACTGTTAGCACTACTTTCCAATTTTGAAATTTGTGCTTTTTGTACGCCAACTAATCGTCCCAATTCTTCCTGTGTCAAATGGCGTGCTTGTCTTGCCGACTTAATCATTTTCCCCAACACATCCATCGTAAGTTCGTATTCGTAATCTTCTCTTTCCTTCGTTCCTGTTTTTCCGATATATTTATCTTTCATTTCCGAAAGAGTCTGTGTTTTTATATCTTTGGTTGCCATGTTATTGTCTATTTAGTTTGTTGTTGAAATATTTGTCTCTGATTCTTTCAGCCCGTACAATTTCATTCCCCGATATTTAATCCACTTTCTTTACAAAACCATGAGTTGCAATAACTAATGTTTCTTTGTTGTCCGACTTATCCCAAAACGCCAGTAACCTGATTTGAAGACCTGCATAGTTTGTACGAAATTCCCAAATCTCGTTTTAAATTTTTTTAAAAAGTCTTGGGTCATTTGTTTGTTCGGCAAGATCAATGTTGTAAATAATTTTCCGGACTGTTTTTGGGTCTTGCCTGGAAATAAAATCTTCTGCCTCCTGTAAAAACCGGGTTTCAAAATATCTCATAGACTATTTTCTTGTTGATATAACAGACAAAGATAGATAATGTTTCCAAATATGGAAATATATTGTTCTCTCTTTTTATTGCTAATACGTGGCAGCGCCGGATAGCCCTGGTCTAATCGAAGCAGAGACACATATCAGTTTTTTTCGTCGTATAGCTGCTCTACATAAGAACCTTGTTGTAACACCGGATTGATTCGCAGATATTTCTTACCACCGGTAATAACTATTTTACGTCCTTATAAGTCGCATCCGCATATTTTGGATATTACTTTTTTCCTCCGGGTTTAATCCTTAGCATAAAATTCTGACGCTTTAATTTTGCTTAGATAACTGATACCTAATCCGAAAAGACTTAAAACCCGGGTTTATTGCTTGATTACTTTTTGAATACTTGTTCCGGAATTAGTCACTAATTTAACAATATAAATACCATTTTGCAAAGTAGAAACATAGACTTTCTCACTTCCTGAGATTTGTTTTTCTAAAAGCAGCCTGTTATTTAAATCATAAAGTGTCAGCGTGCCTTTTTCATTTAATTTATTAAAACTAAAACAGTCTTTTACCGGATTTGGAGTAAGAACCGGTAAATCATTTAAATGGATATTTTCATTTCCAGTTATAATAACTACAACCGTAACTCCATGTATCAATGATAAGCTTCCATCAATTAAATTTGTAAGATTGACATCATAGGGTCCTAATGCTGCTGTTGAAAGTATTGTAAATTCAGCTTGAATGGAAGTATCACTCAGTACGTTTACAGTATGATCATTAGCCGAAATAACAGTACTTCCCTGATTTAAATGAATCGTATTGCTTGCCTGACTAAAGTGCGTAAATGCACCGGTTATTGTCACCTGAAACGTTTCATTTATTGCTGCCATCGAATTCGGAGATATTGAGACCAATGTTGGCATTCCTATTTGAAATCCATTCGATAGAGTCAATGTACCATCAGTCGAATTTGAAACATTCACGACATAATATCCAGTTACGGCATTTAGAGGAATTATAAAATTGGCTTGAATAGAGGTATCGGTAATTTTTGTAATTGAAGCAGCTAAGATAGTATTATTTCCATTCGTCAGATTCAGAGTACAATCTTCCAGATTAAAATGCGTCAGAATGCCGGTAATGGTAACTGTTACTGTCTGGCCGGGTGTTGCAGTGCCCGGAGTTGCCGAAAGGATGAATGATGAGGTGTTTTGATTTATATGAAAACCATTCAGAATAGAAATATTTTCGTCAACATTATTCGAGACATTCACATTGTAGTCTCCAAGCGATGTGTTGAGTGGAAGGGTAAAGTTAGCCTGAATAGAACCTTCATTAAGAACAGTTATTAAATCAGGGCTAATCACTTTATTGCTACTCTGTTGATTAAGATTAACAGTATTAGAGCCCTGGATAAAGTGAGTATTCATACCGGTGATAGTTACCGTTAATGATTTTCCGGTTTCTGACACTGCAGGACTTATCGACACTAATGATGGTCTGTCTTTCACCGTGAATCCATTTATTAACGATAAACTTCCATCCACTAAATTTGTAAGATTGACATTGTAGTTTCCTAAGTTCGCATTTGAAGCAATGGTGAAACTTGCTTGAATATTAGTATCACTGTTCACAATCACGGTATTACTAAGAATTGTATTGCTTCCCTGAACCAGATTTATTGTGTTACTAGCCTGACTAAAATGGGTATCTATGCCTGTAATTGTGACAGTTAACGTTTCATTCCGGTTAGTCACACCAGGACTAATTGATACTAATGCCGGATTTAATATTTTAAATCCTCCTGCCAGGGATAGGTTCCCATCGATTAAATTCGAAAGACAGACAGCATAGTTTCCTACCGGAGCATTGGCAGGAATCGTGAAATCAGCCTGTATTGAAGTATTATTTATCACTTTCATGCTGTTTGTTGAAACAATCGTGCTGCTTCCCTGACTGAAATTTATGGAACTGCTCGCTTGTGAAAAATGTGTATTTGCACCCGTAATCGTAACGGTTAAGGTGGTACCGGCCTTGGCAACATTCGGACTAATGGAGGTTAACGATGTACTTGTACCCACATTTACACGAAACCCTTTCAGCAGAGAGAGATTTCCATCCATGGCATTGAGTAGATTGATGTCATAATCTCCCGGATTTGCATTGGCAGGAATCGTGAAATCAGCCTGGATTGAAGTATTATCTATCACTTTCATGCTGTTTGTTGAAACAATCGTACTGCTTCCCTGACTGAAATTTATAGAACTGCTCGCTTGTGAAAAATGTGTATTTGCACCCGTAATCGTAACGGTTAAAGTGGTACCGGCCTTGGCAACATTCGGACTAATGGAGGTTAACGCTGTGCTTGTACCCACATTTACACGAAACCCTTTCAGCAGAGAGAGATTTCCATCCATGGCATTGAATAGATTGATGTCATAATCTCCCGGATTTGCATTGGCAGGAATCGTGAAATCAGCCTGGATTGAAGTATTATCTATCACTTTCATGCTGTTTGTTGAAACAATCGTGCTGCTTCCCTGACTGAAATTTATGGAACTGCTAGCTTGTGAAAAATGTGTATTTGCACCCGTAATCGTAACGGTTAAAGTGGTACCGGCCTTGGCAACATTCGGACTAATGGAGGTTAACGCTGTGCTTGTACCTGCATTTACACGAAACCCTTTCAGCAGAGAGAGATTTCCATCCATGGCATTGAATAGATTGATGTCATAATCTCCCGGATTTGCATTGGCAGGAATCGTGAAATCAGCCTGGATTGAAGTATTATCAATCACTTTCATGCTGTTTGTTGAAACAATCGTGCTGCTTCCCTGACTGAAATTTATAGAACTGCTCGCTTGTGAAAAATGTGTATTTGCACCCGTAATCGTAACGGTTAAGGTGGTACCGGCCTTGGCAACATTCGGACTAATGGAGGTTAACGCTGTGCTTGTACCCGCATTTACGTGAAACCCGTTCAATAGAGAGAGATTTCCATCCATGGCATTGAATAGATTTATGTCATAATCTCCCGGATTCGCATTGGCAGGAATCGTGAAATCTGCCTGTATTGATGTATTATTTATCACATTCAGACTGTTTGTTGCAACAATCGTGCTGCTTCCCTGACTGAAATTTATGGAACTGCTCGCTTGTGAAAAATGTGTATTGGCACCCGTAATCGTAACGGTTAAGGTGGTACCGGCCATGGCAACATTCGGGCTAATGGAGGTTAACGCTGTGCTTGTACCCAAATTTACACGAAACCCTTTCAGTAGAGAGAGATTTCCATCCATGGCATTGTATAGATTGATGTCATAATCTCCCGGATACACATTGGAAGGGATCGTAATATAAGCTTGAAGGGAAGTATCGCTAATTTTAATAATATTAAAATTATCAATTGAAATTGTACTACTTCCCTGACTAAAATTAATAGAACTTGTCGCTTGGCTAAAGTGTGTATTTACACCTGTTATAGTTACCATTAATGTTTTTCCTGTTTCAGAAACTGCAGGACTTATTGTTGTTAATGATGCTGAAAACCCCGAAAAGGAAATCAGTGAGAATAAAAAAAGGGTAATAGCTTTTTTCATGATAATTTGTTAATTGTTTAATATAGATTGCTCTAGTGATACATTATTCCGTTTTGACAATAAATAATACTGCATCGTTTTTGTTTTCGAATTCAAAATATCGGTTAATACCTTTTTTGATGTTGGATCTTTTTGTTTCTTTGTAATTACCTCAAGCCAGGAGTATAAAATGGCGGGTAAATAAGTTTGATATTTTTCCTGACAATCCTTATCGACCTTTACTTTATCAATTACATTAAATGCTTTCTCGAAATCTTTCGAATTATAATAAACAGCACTTAAATTTAAACGCGCCTCTTCGAAATTGGTTGAAATGACTAGTGCTTTGACGTAGGTTTCTTCAGATGCCTTGTGATTGCCCAGGGTTTCATAACAACTTGCCAGATTATTCAATATATGTATATTATAAGGATGTATTGAGTTTGCTTGGAGGAAACATTTTTCTGCTTCCCCAATATTACCCTGTGAAAACAAGGCAACTCCCTTATACCATTTAATGGGCATAGATGTTGGATCGGTTGAATAACAAAAATTGGTGGAATTGTCGGCTTCTGTAATCATCTGATTCCAATCGGAATTGTTTTGAAAACTATACATCTGCTTGGTATGCGATTCTCCTGAAAACCGATTCAGGCATATAGTTAGCGAAAACAAGGCTAAAGTAAAGAAAACTGGAATTAGTGTACTTACCTGATACAATTTAAAGGTTGGGACAGGCATCTTAAACCGATTGTAATAACCGGCTGTAATGATTGAAAAAATCAAATAGATGACCAGCTGATGTTCTATACGTTCCAATGGAAAATCAACAAACGAAATGAGTATATACCCTGTAATAATAGCTATTAAAGCAGAATAGAATGCTTTATCCTCCTGTTTTACCGACTGTTTCAGGAGTTTGTAAGCGTAATATATACCGGTTGCAAAAACAGCAATATAGATAATCAAGCCGAAAATTCCGGTTTCACAGAAAATCCATAAGAAATCATTATGCGGGCGTTGAAAGGTTACATACCCGTTTTGCAATGCGGAATCTGCAAATTTATCAAGACCATATTTAGGAAAATAAAATTGCCAGTTCCCCGATCCAACCCCTAAAAAGAAATTATCTCTTGCCATATGTAGGGAATTGCTCCAAATCAACAGCCTTTCGGAAACAGATCTTGAATCGGTTAAATTATTTAAATACGAACTTTGAGTAAAAAACAAAAATCCCAAAATAACAAGCAGAATAATCGATGGGATTACCAGTTTTGACTTATTCCTACTGAACAGATGTTTTTTTTGTAGAACAATATAAACTGCTACCGATAAAAAACAAGCAATTAAAACGGCTCTTGTCTGAATATAGATTAGTAGTGATGCTATGCAAACAGTCAAAATTAGTGAAGCTATTTTCCACTTTTTAGATAAAAATATTCCAGAGGCTATAAATGGTATAGAAAGAAATAAAATGGATGAGAATAAATTTTTATTCCCATACGAGGAATTAATCTGGTAACTGTTTTTTCTGAAATTTTCAGTGAAATCTAACGTGAAAACCTGATAAAGTGCAATTAGAACAGAAATTATACAGAAAACAAGTATTGATTTAATCAAAATACTTTTGTCTATTTTATGCTGTATTAACAGATAGGTCGTGAGCATAAAAAATATTATTTCTATGCAATACTTTGACACAACATAAATACTCTCAGTTAAAACAGTCGTTTGGGTAAATGAAATAACATTGACCAATAAAAAAGAAAAAAGTAATATCGGTAATGAAAGTCTTAGAAATGAAAAATCAGCGTTTGTATTCTTTTTTAATCCGGTAAATAACAATATAAGAAGGATTACAAGAACAAAGCACGTAAGATAGATTTGTCTTGGAATCAAGACAGGATCAATCGTTTTTTCAATATAAATGAAAGGCAAAATAGAAAAAAAACAGAAATACATCTTTTCAAATACATTCAGTTTGATTTTTTGTTTTTTTGATTTAAGTGCCATTATATTAAAATAACAGTTTGAAAATGAATGGTTTTAAAAATGGATTCCATATGTGAGATAGAAAATTATCTGCCTTGCCTTATATCCAAATTTGTTCTAAAGTTAAAAAAAACGCTCCTATTAAAGGAATTATAAATATATTTATACATCCATATTATTGTATTCTAATAATTTGAAATCCATATATTGTATTTTAAATTACAAAAATACGCCTTTTTTTCACAATGTCCAACATTTTATACAATTAGGTATAATAAATGTGAAACATTTTTCTGAGTTGTCTTCTAATGGTTGCATATTTCCCATGATATGTTCAGGGTTCCTGTACCGGTAAGGACTTACATTCAATTTTTTTCATTGTGTTCTTCTAATCGGAACTTAATGCCGGGTGGTAATGACTGCATGAATTTCCAGGTATGTTGCTATTTCATTCTTACCATTTCATTCTTGTTTATTGTTGTATTTTTGATGAAATCACTGCATACTGTATCAGTTTTTTTCGTCGTATAGCTGCTCTACATAAGAACCTTGCTGCATCACCGGATTAATTCGTGGATATTCCTTACCACTGGTAATAACTATTTTACCCTCTTTATACGTCGCATCCGCATATTTTGGATACTCGATCCAATAACGTGCCTCACCCGATTGTACCTGTTCTTGCCCATTGACCACAAACCTGTCAAACGAAAATCGCATTTCAGGTATGTCCTTTAAAGCAATAATTGGCTTATTCCCATTGCCATATATTTCCACAAAAATATACAGGTCTTTATTAAGCATCAAGGTATCTCCGGGGAAAGCCAGTGAACCGTTTACAACTTCCTGCCTGGTGTTGTACGAATAGATACTCATGGTTACCCATCTGTGAACGTTACCCCTGAGCATAATCGTATCCGGGCTGGCAGTAAGACTTATTTTGTAACGTCCTTTACTCCATTCAAATTTTTTACGTACACTGATAAAGTCACCCTCACTCCCACTGCTGCATTTATAACCGGCTGAGTCTGTCCGGATAGCAGCTATATCTCTTTCATCCCATCTTGAAAATATTAATCCGCGTTTTCCGGTACCGTGCACTTTCGTCTGAATGCCTCCGTAATATCCGTGACCGTTAATAAAACCATATCCTAAGGGAGCAATGTATAGATTCAAATCATTCGGGATATCACTTAATCCAGAAAAATCTATTTCAAGTTTTTCAAGTCGTACATCCTTTTTTAGTTGGGTTCTTATGTCGGTCAGATGCCATGGAAGGGATATTGAATCTGGAGTACTGAGTCTTTTTAACTCGCCAAGTTTCACCAGTTCGTTATTAAAATCAGTATTTTCTTTTCCCGGAATACAAATCAGATTTTGCCAGGAACACAATCCTTTATACCCTGCCTGTACTGCTTTTCTTAAGAAATAGACGGCCGATTTTTCATCATTTTTGTTGGCATACATCCCTGCGAAAGTATAACTCGACGATCCAATGTCCATGTATCCGCATTCCGCTGCCAGATTCAGGTTTTTTTCAGTGAACGGTATGTCGTTTTTGGCAGCATATACCAACGCTCTGGAATAATAAAATTTACCATCAAGTTTCAATTCGTTCTTTAATTTTGTATCCAGTCCGGCATATCGTTTCTGAGCCACATCAAGCGTTGTTAAAGCACTGTCAAACTCTTGCCTTCCATATTGTCTATCCAGCTCCTTGTGACAACTGTCCCTGAAAATTTGAAAAGCTGCTTTCTGAACTTCTGTCTGCGACGAAATAAATGTACTGTACAACAGGATTATGGCAATCGGTAGGACTCTAATTTTCATCATTGTTCTGTGTTGTTATTTTGTCGGTATATCGAATTTTGTTTCTTTTTGAATAGTGTTATCAGGTATATCTGTTTACTTGGTAGTTGTGTCTGTATAGTAAATTTTTTCGTTCGGGTTTATTCAGTAGCACCCTTTGGATAGTTCTTTGTGAAACGGGGACATATATAAGAAACCCTTGCAATTTATATCCGAATTTTTTAGCTATAATAAATTTCAAAAATCCATTCCATGGATAACATCAATATCATTAAATACAGATAATTACAGAGACTTTCTTTTAGATGGTCACCACCTATCATGAGATTTTCAAAAGTTGCTGAAAATAACAAGGAAACTTCCTGTAATTTATTCTAAACTTACCATTAACAAATCAAAAATCCTCACGAATTTATTTTAACCAGGAATTTATAATGTTTCGTTTCGATCAAATGAAATGAAATCCTATTTATTAGGAAAGTTTTTTCTTAAAATTGAATCAGTTTCTGTTTTCAGCAATAAAAGACGATTCAAATGTTTTAACTCATTATTTTGGTTTCTTAGAAGTTCAATTTGTTCCTTTTGCCATATTTCATCAGAATCTTGGTTTGATTTTGCAAATCTTAGCGATTCAGAGCCAATGTAAATTGTCAAAAAGGCTAAAACAATTGTCAAACCAGATAAAACCCAATTAATAATTGAGGATTTTCTGTTTGTTCGATTTTGTTTTTCAATCAAATCTAAAAGACCTGATTGGATACGTTTGTTTAGTTCGGTTTGTCCCAATTCAATCATAGATACATAATAACTTGCACCTAATGCAACCATTGAACCAGGTTTCGTTACGTTTGTTACTATTTTCTCACATTTAGTGATTATTTCTTTAATTTCATCGATTGTCATTTCGCTAGGAAACGAATTCGGGATTTCCATTATAATATTATTTGGGTTATTTTAGAAAAGCTTATTCTTCTTTTTTGAACATTAAAATACTGATTACTTCTATATAAGTCAATGATTGTCTAATATCAAATTTGAGTCGTTTGTTTATTCTGTCGAATTATTTTCATTTTTTAAAATTATCACTATTGATCTAGCATATTGAAATTAAGTGGTTTGTGGGAGCATTAGCTGTCGTGGAACAACAAAGTGAATCAGGGAGCATAACCTCCAAATTGTACGTCATCCAGAAAATGACAATAGCCTTATTTTAAGCGGTCTGTTTTGAATTTTCTATTCATCTTATTTTTCAACCTTATACTTGCTAAAAATACGAACAGAAATATATTTTACTTATTCAAATATTAAAATTTAAAACCAATTAGTGAATAACAGCAATTAAAACTTTACAAATGTACCCTGTTTGTAAAGGGTATTATTACTTTCAGATAATATAAATTTTTGTATGTATTTTCTTTTTTTTGAATCAGTTATAATTAAATAAATTTTCTTGTCTATTTCATTCACATTATCTTCTTTAATAGGACTAAGGAGATATAGAGCAGAAGCATACATAACAGCTTCTGGAGAAATAGTCCCATTGTCATGAATTTGTACTTTTAAATCAAACCATGACATTAAACATAGATTCTTATTCCCATTTGAGTTAGGAAAACATACACAATTAGTCTCTTTTTCTGACAAAGCGAACGTTTTAACATAAGTTGAATCTACAATTATAGTTTTTCCATTAATCATAAATTCAATTTCCACTTTAATAATAGTTTTGTCTGATTTTGTACCGTTAATAATTTTGAAAGCACAAAAAACGAGTGACATACAACCGTTAAAGTTTGAATTTAGTCCAAATGTCGGTGCCAAAAAGACATTTTCAATATCAATATCAATATCAATTTTACCACTGTACTTATCATATAATAAATATCCTACAGGAATTAATGCTAAAATTCCGACAATGACTGCTACTAGTTCCATCGCTATTAAATTTGATAATATATTTTTTAAGACACAAACCTTTTTAACCGTGTTTTGATATAATTTCTACTCAATTAACTGCTAATATCCGCTCCAAAAGTACGAAAGCTTTTTAACATCTCAATCTATTAGGATAAATATTTTAATAACATTAAAAAAATACTTTTTTGTACTGAATTTAATGAATAAAAAAACCGTCCTGATCGATTTATCAGGACGGTTTTCATAAAATATTTTCAATTGGCTTACATATCATCCATCGACAAACCTACGATATGAATTTTATATTTTTTTAATTCACCAGTAGCTTTCTCAAATGAATCGAATTTTGAATTCAGTGTTTTTAGGTTGATTTTATCTGCATTCCTTTTTATTTCGATGATTTCAGCGGTATTATTTATTTCATCAATTGCGATCAGGTCAATCTCGGTTTCGCCTTTTCTATCCCAGTAACCGCCGAGCCGGGTATACATGTTTTGTTCCATATACTTCGTTTTAAAATAACGCTCCAGCATCTTTCCGCTGAAGGTGCTGTAATCGCGGCTGATAATTGTCTTTAACTGGGTATAACCTCCAATTTCGATGATATAACTGTACTTATAAATAAACCGGAACCAAAAGGAAAGGAAATTATCTTCGATGCCATACCGTACATTTTTAGTTTCTACTTTCGAGTACAGCGGAATGTTTTTCGAAATGATCCCATACCCATTTTCTAATTTTGTGAGATAACCCCCTATTTCGCGATCCACCACGGCTTCAATTTTTGCCCGGGTGTTTTCACCCCGTGCAATGCAGGATAGTATACTGAAATAAACAGCATATTCTTTCCCGAATTCTTCAATGAGTATATTTTTTCCTTCATTGATAAAGGTAGAGTCTTCATTTACAATATAATCGAGCATAGTTTCCAGGGTGGTAGCACCGTTATCCATCAGTAACTGTACATATTTTGCCACTCCGCCCGTAAAAGTAAATAACGCAAGCAAATCTTCGGGTGTATAGTGCTGGTTGTAATCATACAGTATTTCTTTTAATACAGGAGTACTAAAAGGCACCAGCCGCATCATTGCCGTTGCTCTGCCAAAGAGGGGTTCTTTTGCATTTTGAAATATCTTGTACATCAACGAACTAATTGATCCGCTCACCATTAAATTCAGTGTACTCGGGTCTTTGTATATATCCCAATAGTGCTGCATGTCGCTGTAAACAGAAGGAGCAACATTATAAAACTCCTGAAATTCATCAATAATAAGATTAAACGACTTTTTAGTCGACAATTTCATAATGTACTCAAAAAGGGTTGCAAAACTACCGGATTCACCAAGTGGCGTTTCACCTAGTTTTTCAACAATTTCCTGTTGAAAGTCCTGACATAAAAAGCTTTCGGCTTTGCGTGCCACAAAAAAATAGAGCGTAGGCATATTTTCTGTAGCCTTTAATAACAACTGTGTTTTCCCGATTCGCCTCCGCCCTGTTACCACTGTCAATTGTGCACTCTGTAACGAACGCTGTTGTATTTCATTTAGCCGTGCTATTTCCAATTCGCGATTGTAAAATTTCATATGTTTTATTGCTTTTAGAAATTAATGAATCACATTGTTTCTTCCGAAACGTGCAGTTCCGAAACGGTGGTTTCGGAACTGCAAATATACAGAATAATTTATTATGATTATCCGCAAAAGCTGTTAAACCATCAACAGATTAATTCTGTTATTTTAAGTTCGGTTACCGGATTTTATTCAAAATAAAAAGCGAATCATTATTTTTTTATTATATTTGTATTCCGAATACATCTCTGACTTTGAATGGTTTTGCATTGGTTTTGGATTGGTTTTGGATGCGTAGCTATTCTGATATA
>Ga0302206_1000250_pt1 | contig 22447 bp, 19 predicted proteins | sample II_Fen_E2_1_FD_194581 | JGI IMG/M metagenome (GOLD analysis project Ga0302206, IMG submission 194581) | Peat permafrost microbial communities from Stordalen Mire near Abisko, Sweden - II_Fen_E2_1 | ecosystem: Environmental > Terrestrial > Soil > Wetlands > Permafrost | place: Sweden: Abisko...
AAGATAATCCCATAATTACATTTGAATCCTGAAGGGTCCTGTAATTCTTATTAACAATAGGAAATAGTTCATTTTTAACAAAGCTGAGAAAGTTGTTGGCTCCACCCGCATTTGGATAATAATAATAGACAGTATCCTTGAACGGTGTAAAATCTCTGGCTCTTTTTTCCCACCAGATACTATTACCTCTTCCGTAACTTATTCCCACAATTATAATATTCCTGATCTCGTTGGTCCAAACCAGCCAGTCAATAACTCCCTTTGTCATTCCAAATGATTTATCACCATCGAGTACATACAGAACAGGGTAAGATTTATCTGAATGGGAATAGCCACTCGGTAAACCAATCTGAATTACATAATTTTCATCCGCAACATATTTCGATTTAATTGTAAATTGTTCGGTGTTTTCAAGAAAAACCTGATCCGGAATTTTCTGAGTGGTTTGTGACTGGACCTGGTTTATGAAGATAAAAAGGAATGCAGAAATAATTAAATGTAAATAGATTTTTTTCATGTTAAGTCAATTGGATTTTGAATATTATATCCTCGCATAGTTACAATGTTACATATGTCTTTTTGTTCAATCTGAGAATCTTTTTTATGTAGTCTGGAGTTTTATTTCAATATTTTTCCAGAGGCAAAGTTGGAATTATTTCCCGGTACAAAAAATGATTGATGGAATTAATCGGTATCTTCAGAGTTGATTTTACATCCTTGGCAGATAATGCCAGTGGATCAACCCTAAACCGGATGTTCAAAATTTTACTATTTGATTAAGCACGTTTGCAACATAATGTTATTTATCTTTCCAACTATAAATTTATGATGTTTAAGTCTACTTTATGATCTGATTCCGATATGGATACTATTACTAATGAGAGCAAACTCAAGAGACAGCTTGGTCTCTTTCCTGCAACAAATATAGTTGTAGCGAATATGGTTGGTGCAGGGATTTTCACTACTTCAGGGCTTCTTATGGCGGGGTTGCACGATCCGGTCCTGATGATGATCTTATGGGCAGTGGGAGGTATCATTGCCATTTGTGGTGCTCTTTCATACGGTGAACTTGGAGCAGCCATGCCTGAAGCCGGAGGAGAATATATGTTTCTGTCAAAGCTTTATAACCCGATGTTCGGATTTTTAAGTGGTTGGGTTTCCTTCATTGTGGGCTTTTCAGCACCTATAGCTGCTTCAGCTCTGGGATTCAGCGAATATTTCTGCAGGGCAGTTCCTGTTATCCCCTCCTCCCTGGAAAAGACAGGAATAATGAGCCCTGTATTGACGGGGAAATTATTAGCTGTAGGCATCATACTGATTTTCACATTCATACACTATCGAGGGATTAAATATGGAGCTAGAATCCAGAATGTTCTGACTATTCTGAAAATAGCACTGATTATGATCCTTCTTATTGCCGGATTCGCTTCAGGAAAAGGAGATATGAGTAATTTCAGCAAAGGAGGGAGCATAGCTCCGGGAATAACCGGCTGGAAGACCATCGGACTTTCGCTGATGTGGATTATGTTTGCATACAGCGGATGGAATGCTTCTACCTATCTGGGCGCTGAAATAAAAAACCCTTCAAAAATTCTTCCAAGATCACTCATTTACGGAACGCTTATAGTGATACTACTTTATCTTGGGCTCAACACACTTTATGTATATGGAATTAATCCGGAAAAAATGAAAGGTGTCATTTCAGTCGGAGGGCTCGCAATGGGCAATCTTTTCGGAAGATCAGCTGATATACTTTTTTCCCTTCTTATCGCATTTGCTCTTTTTTCCTCCCTGAGTGCTTTTATTATAATTGGGCCTCGTGTCTATTATTCAATGGCGAAAGACGGATTGTTTTTCAAATCTGCCGGAAGAATACATAAAAAATTTCAGGTACCGTCCAATTCAATTCTTTTTCAATGTGTTATAGCTGTCATTATGGTTCTTTCCGGGACTTTTGAACAGGTTCTTACCTATATGGGATTTGCACTTGGAGTATTCCCGATATTGGCTGTTTTTGGAGTAATTAAACTGAGAAAAGAGAAACCTGAAGCTTTAAGGCTGCCTGGTTATCCATTTACGCAGTTTGTATATATTATAGCCGGAATTCTTATACTTGTGCTTTCCTATGCTGAACGGCCCTTTGAATCATCAGTGGCGACAATTACAGTTCTGATAGGGATTCCGGTTTACTATATTTTTAAAAAGAGGAATAGCTCTTCTGCTGAAATTAAAATTTAAATCTAATCCGAAACTTTAAATTCTTATTATTTAATAAATCACTTTATTTCCGTATAGCATACAGCAAGTTTGAATGACCGGTTCGCCAGTTATATCCCAAACTGTAGGTTAATGGTCTGTAAGCAGATGATTTGTATGCTTTTTCCAGATCCGGTTCACTGATATACGAAAATTCCTCTTTCGGTTTAAAATATTTGCCATATAATCTGATATCCCAGTTATGTTTATCGAAATATTTGTAAGCAATGCCGGAATCATCCTGGAGAATAGTCGAACTTATATCGAATATTATAGATCGGATTGTTCTAAAGTTATCAGCATGCATCAGGTAGGATGCTGCTTTTAAATACGAGAAAGAATGTGGTAATTCAGTCAAGTAAATTTTGAAACCATGGTTTTTTTCCAGCCCCTTATCTGAGATATCAGTTCTGAAATACAAGACAGACTGTACTTTTTTGGTTGACGGAGAAAGAAAATCAACCTTAATTCCTGAGATTATATTCTTTTTATTCTTTAAGCTGTCTGTAAATTGCAACTTACCCAACGAATCTACCCCTATTCGTTCAACAGAAACTATCTGATGACCTGTTCGTTTAATGAAAAGCGATATCAGCGGAAGGGTACCATTCACTTTAGTCTTCCTGAGGTCATTATTCATTTCCTTAGTAATAAAATAGCTGCGTTTGAAAATATCTTTCAACGAATTGTTAATCTTACTCAAATAACTTTTAACAGAGTCAGGTCGCATATTGCAGATATCGGGTAATGAACCTATAGGCTCCTGGGCTATCATAATATATTGATCAGCATCGGGATAGAAGATATGTGCATTTAAAAAATCAGGACCTGAAAATGGATAAAATACAGTTGTTATACTTTGATTTTTTATTAACTCACTGTCAGCCCACATTTTCATTTTTTCTAACCTCAAAGAAGTGGAATGAGAAAACATTTTATCCATATCACTGGCGTAATGTTTCCATTTTATACTAGAATCGAGCTTTGAGAGGCACTCATTTTTATTATAAGGCATTCCTGCAATGAATGATGCCTGGTCATCTGTAAATGTATTAACAGGATTTAATGAAGTGCTATCGGATGTTTTTTCTATCTCTTTTACTTCCTTTACCTCTTTTGCTTTTGGATTATGATTACATGAGAGGATAAAAATAACCATTAGAAAAAAAGCAGGGGTTTTTAAATTACTCAACATTTTTTTCATTTTTTTCATATTTGTCCGGCCAGAAATTTAACCTGATTAATTCATAAAATAAACATAAAAAAATGACTTCTATGATAACATTAGCAAAATCATTTTATCTCATTGGCACAATTGTAAATAATGCGGATTAGAGATATAGAGCCTTGGACCAAACTGGCTCTTCAACAAAAAATATGATTTTTACTAATTAAAATAAATCTTGTTCAATTGCAGTTATAAAAAATATATACTTTTTATTGAGGTACATAATCTTTAGGTTTGATTGTATTTGCAAAATCAAATTGGTAATAATGGAGAAACCCTGGTTTATAACCATCGTTGAATGAAGTCCCGGGAACACCCCCATAAGTCCATTCTGATCCGGCAGCTTCATTGAGCATATTTAGATGGACTTTCAATTTTGAAGGGTTCCCAATTGAAGCTCTGGAAATCCGCATTTCAATATAATCGTTGCTCTTGTTATAATCCGAGACACTTACAGCAGACGGACTTGACCAGGAAGATCCATTATAAATCCATGACCCAAAAAAATCATTGGAGGTTCGCCACATGAATAAATACTTTGAAGCAAAAGGGAGTGATGGAGTCTGTGTATTCAGAGTCATACCTGTAGTAGTTCCGGGGGTTCCATCTAAATAAATGATGAGCCATTTGCTGGAATTCGAAATGCCGATATCAGTTCCTTTATAACCTATATAAAAATAGTTTGCATCCCATGCAAAATAGGCATAATAACCTGTTGAAGTCGTACTAAACTGTTCATCAGCTGCAACAAAGTCATTAATTCCATCTAAAGAAATTGTATGCGGTGAATAATTTACAATTGAAGTTGTTGTAAAACTTATCTCGTTTCCATATGCCGTACCGGCACTATTTGAGGCATAAGATCTTAAATAATAAGTTGTGCCAGGGGTTAGCCCGGTAATAGAGCTTGTAAACGTTCCTGTTCCAGAGCCATCTGTTGTTTTATTGTTTGCTATGGTCGGATTTGCTGATGTGTTCCAGCATACCCCAAAAGCTGTTACACTTGCGCCACCATTATTTACTACATTTCCACCACAGGTTGCTGTGGTAGTTGTTATAGAGGTAATCGTTGCAGTAGTAATGGTTGAGAATGCAGCTCCTGACCATTCCGGAATGTTTGAAGGTGATAGTTGTAAAAATTGTCCTGGCTGACCGGCAGCCACTATTAACCATGCTGACCCATCCCAATATAGCATGTCACCCTTATTATTTCCTGCAGGTTTACCTGTGATTTCTCCCCAGGTAGGCACGTAACTGATTGCCCGGTATAATCCTGAGTGATTACCCCATCCATACGCTGTCTCCCAGTTGGTGATATTGGATTGAGTTATAGCATTGGCAGGGTGCAGCGTAGTCATAGCATTTGTAATACCATATCCGCCTGTTGTTGTTGGTTTTCCCGATATCCCACTCCATGTGCCATTAAATAAGAGGGGTTTGTTTGCCAGGTCATCATAATTACCACTAAAGCCATTTCCTGCTGTTTTTGCATATAAAGCAAACGGCACGCTCAATAATTGGCTTGTTCCTGTGATAGTGTAGTTTGAACCACCTGCGGGATCAATTTCTGTCTTAATAAAATAAGAGTTGTTCGACCAGTTAATGGCATCAAAACCAATTCCACTTCCCATTTCAATGCTAATTAGTCCATTTTCATTGGTGTTTGTGGTTTGAGGTTCTGTGTAAACAACAGTTCCACTTATTGAGCCCTGCAAAATACTAATACGAATTCCTATCACATGATTAGTAACAAGATTGTTACTGCCATCACGAATTACGGCCTGATAGCTCATTTTCTGAGGTGATTGGGAAAAAACGCTTACAGAAAGAAGCAGGGCGGTTAAAATTGCGGAAATGGATTTCATTATTAATTATTTTTTAATGATCTTAAATGTTTTAATTACTTTTTGAGCAGAAGATTGTTGTGTCTTTACTATTTTCAGAAAATAAATTCCTGACAGATTGTACTGCATTGATATAGTAGTTTCATTATTCTCAATCTTTCTGTTCTCTAGAAGGTTTGCTCTGACGTCGTATAACTCGTATCTGAGATTATCAATTTCAAAGTTTTTAATTTTTAACTTAATAAACTCTTCTGCAGGATTTGGGAAAAGAGAGAATTCAAGTGAAATGTCTTTGTCTTCTTTAATTCCTGTTACTACTGATATTTCATATGGTTGTTGCACACCCTGTGTAATCGTTCCATTTATTCCCGGAATTGTGGAAAACACTATCTGTCCGATTGAATAGCTTACAGTTCCACCTGTTCCCGTAGCATTGCCTCCGGATGAAGGAATTGCATTTTGTGCAGTTAGTTCAGGAAGTCCAATACACAATAAGAATAATGTACTTAGTATTACTTTTTTATTCACCGATGTTGAGAAACCGCAAGTTGATTTTTCCATTTTTTATCAATCATGTTATACTCTATAAGCTAAGAAGATAATGGTATTAATACAGTTATGATAAAAGCTTATCCTTAAATATTGCCGATACAATAATAAGATCATATACAATGTAGCTAAAAGTACAAAACCTTCTTTGATCTATTTCAGAACATAAGTCATAAATTCCAACAAAACCGGGAAAAAATCCGGTTGGAAATCAGACTGAGAAGGAGGAGCATGATCTGCAAAGGAAGAAATTTCCATAATCAATCACAATTGCATTTTTTGAGTGGGTCCAAATTGTAAAAATGGACAGAATAAAACGGTATAATTTATTGTACAGAAGATATCCTTCTTCATTCGCCATTATTAAATGTAGTATATTAGTAGTCAGTTGAGAATTCTAAGCTGAAGGTGAAAAATCAGATAAATGATTTTTCGACAGAACAGAAAATAGTATAAACAGTGGATAATAAAAATATAACGGGGCAAACTTCAAATCCATTCAGCTGTCAGAATAACTTATTTATTAAGTTGAGACCAGAGTAAAAGGAGCCACAAAGTTACCCTTATCGATGACATAATATGAGCATAAATTTTATAACTAACGATCAATTATATAAGCGGGCAATTGAGCCTGTTTCAAGTGCAACCTCATTTGTATGGATTGGTACTGCCGATATTAAAGATTTACATGTGCACCACAAAGGATCAGTTCAGTCTTTTTTATCAGTACTTGATAGTTTGCTAAAAAATAAAGTGGCCATTCGCCTTTTACATGCAAAAGAACCTGGTGTTAACTTCAGAAAAAGTTTTGACAAATACCCTCTGTTGTGGGATAATATGGAGCGGCAGCTATGCCCACGGGTGCATTTCAAACATATTATAATAGATGGTAAATATGCTTATACTGGATCAGCAAATCTTACCGGCGCTGGATTAGGTATAAAAAGTGCAAATACGCGAAATTTTGAATCTGGCTTCATTACAACAAATCCAGAAATAATTAAGGCCATTATGAATCAATTTGACGAAGTCTGGATTGGCAAATACTGCAAAAGCTGTAAACGAAAAGAATTTTGCAGCGATCCTATTTCAGGATAATCAGTGAAAATACCGGATTAAATACCGAATTCGTGTACTCGTTTTTTGCAAAGCGGGTTTTCATCAAAGCGAATGAACAAATACATCTTTGAAAAGTTTGTATCTTTATATAAAACCTTAAACTAAAACACTATGAAAACGAGTTTTCTTCAAATCTTTTGCATTGGTGTTCTCTCAGCTGCTCCGATATTACATGCGAAATCGCAGGATAAACTTAGTCAGTCCCTGACCTCAATTAAGGATAAGGTACAAGATGTTCAAATTGACAAAACTACGTTCAAGCAATCCATCGATATTTTGGACGAAAGTAAAGGAAAGCTTAGTTTCATTTCCGTATTGGTTGACGAAAAAGGCAAAACTGCCAAAGAAGGGTTTGAATTCTATATATCTGACATTGATAAGAATACGATTATCCGTAAAACATCAGGTAAGAAGCTTTTTATAAGCTTATCAATCAATAACAATCAAAAGTTTATTAAACACCTTAAAGAAGATAAGCTTGACAGCTACACCAATAATTTAGAAATTCAGTTATCCAGTGCCGATGATGCCCAGGAACTGGTAAATCTTTTTAAAACCGCCATCCCTTTGGTTAACTCGAGTGAAAAAGGATGGAACACAAACACAGATGCTCTGAGCTGGCTTAAAAATAATATTTCCAAAATAAATTCAGGTACGGCAACTTTCGAACAATCATTCTCATTTGGTGAACGCAAGGACTACCTGGCAGGTTTAACCGTGAAAAAGACTGATCAGAAAGGTGTTTCCATAGATGAAAAGTATGAATTCAGTATCCTGGATATCAATAAAAAAAATCTGACTGTCAAGGTTAGCGGGACGCAACTTTCGGTTTTAGTTGAGACCAAAGGGAACGATCCTTATATTAAATACACAAAAAATAATGAACCGCAGAGCTTTGCAAATGATTTTGAAATCATTGCAGAAGATATAGACCAGGCCCGTAATATCATTGCTGCATTTTCAACAGCTATTGATAAAAGCAAACAGGGGATACCTGATTTTGGCTCTTTACAGAAAGCACTCGATTTTATTACGAAAAACACCACAGAACTGACCCTGGAGAAAAAAGCAGTTACCCAAAAAATTTCTTTCATTCCGGGAAATGGAACAAAATCGATATTGACCTATGCGGAGCCAGATCCGAAAGGAAAACCAGTTGAGGAACGTTATGAGTTTTATCTCAATGATATTGATGCAAACAGCATAAATTTTAAAGTAAGCGGGAAAAAGATAACTATAATTTCATTTTCTCAGAATAAGACAAAGTTTATTAAGTATTATAAAGACAACATATTGCAGGATTTTCAGAATGAGATTGATATTTTAACTTCCGATATAGAAACTTCGCGCGAAATGGTTGAAGCTATTAAATCAGCCATTAAGAGCTCTGAATTTCAACCTGCTGTGTGGAAAAATATTGGTGATGCCATATCGTTTTTATCCAATACTCTGACAGGAGAAACAATTGGCACTGACATTTATAAGTTGAATTTCAGCTCAATTTCTACCGAACCTCTCGATGTCAGATATACCCAGGGTAAAACTGATCCCAAAGGAATAACTGTGGAGCAATCATTAGAATTTTACCCGTATATGTTCGATCCCGGATCGGTAAAAATCGAATCATCGGGAAAATATCTGAATGTGGATGTTACAGTCACCGGTAAAAAGTCGTTTGTAAAAGTATTTAAAGAAGGCAAACAACAGGCATTTGATGATGCTATAGAAATCATGGCTTTCGATGCAAAACAGGCAAAAGAGATTGCCGCAGCCATTAAGTATCTGGCAGGCAATGGCAAACCCAAAGATAAAGTATGGGGCGATAAACAATCTGTCATTAAATTTATCACGGAAAATGTTGGTGACATGAAAAGTGAAGGGAAAGAGATTAAGCAGAAAATAGGACTCACTAATAATGATCCCTGCAGAGTTTCATTAACTGTGTCCAGTACTGACGATAAAGGTAAAACAACAGATGAAATCTATGAATTTACTCTTACCGATATGAATAAGCTAATGGTCGATTTAAAAGTCAGCGGTAGAAATGTGGAAGTAAATATTCCATGTAAAAATAAGGAAAAACTTGTTAAAGTTTATAAAAACGCGGTACAACAGGCATGGGGGACCGAAGTAAAAGTCGAAGCAAACGATGTGGAAACAGCGAAAAATATTGTTGAAGCCTTCAAGAGTGCAATTACTCAGTGTGAAAAATAAGAGTGACCTGAAGAAATATGTTTAAAGCCCTAGCAATCTCATTATGCCTGTTCATACATCCTGGTCATATTACGATGACCAGCATTGACTATGTTCAGGGTACTGATTCTTTAAAAGTTTTTTGCAGGATGGAATTCGATGATTTTCTGAAAGATTTACAGACAATCGACGACGACAGAAATTTGTACAGATTATTTAGTAAGCAGCCCTTTCCCTCTGACCTTATTAATCAATACTTTAATTCAAAAGTTTTCATTTATGTAAATAATAAATTACTGACAGGAAAGTTATTAAGTGCGAAGATCACTGATACTGAAATCAATCTGGATCTCAATTACAGGTTAGCTAAAAAACCAAAGAGTATTACTGTCAGAAATATGATTCTCACAGGATGGTACAGTGACCAGATAAATTTAATGATAATAAGGATAAACAATTTTGAGAAAGGGATTAAACTGACTTCCGGGCATACCGAGGAGACATTAATTCTTAAATGACCACGATTCCTTATCGTGCTCAGGTGTAAGTCTCATTGCTTCCTCATTTTTGTTTATATTGATAAAGACCATATTTGTCTGATCGCTGTATAAATCAATCAAAACATGATTCCGGATTTTAATCTTCTTTGGATCTTTTTCTGAACGGTACCACAGGTTCAGGAATATTTCATTGTCCAGAATGGTTACAATCAATACATTCCCAATCAATAGTTTGTTATTTATGTAGATATGAATTTTATCATTGAAATATTTATTTGCCAGTTCAGCAGAGAATGACTGGTTCCCGGATATTTTCTCAAGATTAAAGTCCGGATCATACAATTTATAATCCCGTAAAAAATCATCATAATACATCCTGAAAAAAACTTTCATGGAGTCGGCACCCTGAACCTGGTCAATGGTTGTCAGCGTTACATGAACAGGGTGGAAAGCAAATAAAATCGGCAGGATTAAGATTTTTAACATTCTTATTATAACGATATAGGCTGTAGTGAACTACGGACTGATTATTAAATTTTGGGATTAATTTTTTTATTAATTTCTTCAATATCAAAAATTTTATTCCTATCCCATTCAAGCCAGTATTTTAAGGCATTATGGCGGATAAGTTTCCAGTAACCATCATCCATTAATCCAAATTTCATAATCCCTTCTTTAATATCAGCATCTACCTGATCAAGGTATTCCTTTTTAAGGCTGATTCTGACAGATCGGTTATTATATGTAAAAATAGCTGAAGGTTTTGTTTTTCCATGGCTAACCAGATGAATTGTCCCCATACCTAATGTTGCACCTGTGCTTACCTGTATACCATCGTTCAGACAACTGTATGGTGGTTTGGTTCCTGCATATGAGGTTACCTCCAGCATGTCTGCACCAATACCAAATAATTCACGTGCTTTAATACCCATTTTAGCACCAACTATTGAGAATACCCCCAGATGTCGATGAAATTCATCAGTCATTACATTAGCCTTCCATTCATCATATCCATAACGTGCTATTGCTGAATCTATAATAGGACGGATATCGTAGTTAAACATTTCATGCTGAACAGGGAACCTGTTAAAAACTATGTTTCTTTCAGCAAAATAAGCACCATTTATCATGTCAGTCATCGCTTGCCTGATGCCCTGAACATCATAATCTTTATTGTATCTGATATTTAATTCATCAGAAATTATATTAATGTCGAATAATTCTGGATTTGTGATGTATAAAGCCACGAGGTCATCACATAACATGAAATGGTTTTGTTGCAGTTTTTCAATAACCAATGGTTGAATGAATACATTTTTAAGGACAGTGGAAAGAAGTGTTTTTGATTTCAGGCATTCAGAGAATAATGATGTATCAAACAATATCTTATCCTTCCCAAGATTTGAAATTACATCTATTCTGATTTTGGATTTAAAAACTGTATTTGCACTCGCTTTATCACATTCATAATTAAATCCCTGTAAGGGTTTTACTGATTCATTATACCAGACAATCCGTTCAACTTTTGATTCAAGACCTGGATCTTTATTTATAAGCTGAGCAATATTTGTAAGCGGACCCAAACATACAATAATTACTTTCTCATTTGCATTTTTTAAATTTTCAATCAGGCAATCAACCGAATTTAATACTGATACCTGATGGTCTGAAACCTTACCCCAGTTTATTTGCCTGTTAAACTCACGCCATGAGGGATTAATTTCTTTAAGAAGATCTCCGCAAGCGACCGGGATATTTTCTAAGTTAAATTCTTTTAGTAAGGAATTTACCTTAATGGCACCATCGGTGGGAGATAATGAACCATCCGATAATAATATTGCTTTTATAGTTATTTCAGGGCGGTTTAGCAACAAACTTAATGCACGCATATCGTCAATAGCACAATCTGTATCAATGATCAATGTGTGTTTTAGCTTAAAGGGTAAAGGTTGAGTCCAGATGGCTTGACTGAGAAGCAGGAATGAAATCAGAATAATTATTTTTCGCATCGCCTGTATTATTAATTTTATAACTGGCATGTCTTTAATGTTTATGAAACCTGTAATGTGAATGAAAATGCCGGTGTTCTTCATCCCCATGTTTATGAATATGTTCATGAATCAGGTTTACACTTATGAGAAGCTCTTCATCAGCAAGTATTTCTGTAGCAGTACCGGTTTTTCGAATGGTATGATCTTCCGAAAGTACTGCAACTCTGGGTTGCAGGTGATCGATCAGATCCAGATGATGTGTAGTAAAAATGATAGTCTTCCCTGCATGGTTAAGTTCAAGGAGAAGTTCGATGAAGAATGTTTGTGTTTTTGGATCGAGACTTGACAGGGGTTCATCAACCAGGATGATATCTGGATTCATTGTAAGAACAGATGCTATTGCAACTCTTTTCTTTTCTCCCCCAGAAAGCATGAATACGGAGCGGTCCCTCAGGTATCCGATGCCGAGAAATGATAATATCTGCTCCGCTCTTTCCCTTGCAGTATCAATTGGAAGATTAAGCTGAAGAGGACCAAATAAGAGTTCGTCAAAAACAGTAGGACAGAATAACTGTATGTCAGGGTTCTGGAAAATATATCCCATGCGTTGCCTGAACTTCATCCCAAAACTATTATCCCTGAGCGACTTTTCAGTTACAGGATTCCCTTCAAAAAGCAGGTCGCCGGAATCGGGAAATACGAGTGCATTAATTATATGCAATAAGGTGGATTTACCACATCCATTCAGACCGATTATAGCAAACATTTCACCCTTCTCTATCGAAAGATTAATGTTTTTAAGTGCAGGAATCTTACCATAATATGAATAATCTATATTCTTCAATGAAATAATATCGGCCATTACTTTTAAAATAAGATAAAACCTATTGCAGAAACAACAATAATCATGAGCACAATGAAATCTTTCATACCTAAATGATATTGAGAATGAAGTATTATTTTACCGTTATAACCTCTTGATACCATTGCATGATAGGTGTTTTGATAGATAATTATGGATCTTTTAAATATAAAAAATATCCTGCCGCCAATAAGTCCTCTGATATTTCTGCTTTTTATATTGCCGGAAAGCCTTGATTTAAACGCAAAGTAGGTTTCTTCAATTGTCCGGGAAAGAATGAAAATAAATTTGTATGCAAATGAAATGATCATGAGGAATGTATCAGGAACTCCAATCATTTTAAAAGATTTAATAAATGCCGGGAAAGGGGTAGTGTAAACTACAAGCAGAGCAAATGAAACGGAATTAAATACTCTGAGAAAAACCAGGGATACTACACGTAATCCATTAGCCGTAATACCAATGTTTTGAGGAATGTTGTAAATCAGGAAATGTGAAGGCCTATTAAATCTGATAATGTTTAATATGATTTCACCCGGGGTTATAACATTGAGAGATGCCGGTAATACAACAAGCAGACCGAAAATAAATGCAAGAATAAATATTTTCCTGTATACTTCTAGGATCTTTAATCTTGCGATAACATATAGTATAAAAATTAATGCTGTAGTAAGTAATTGTGGGACCAGATTACTCATAACACTTATAACAACTGACATATATATCAGTGAAATGAGTTTAACTTTCGGATTTATTTTCTGGATGAAATTTTCCCTGGTGGCATTTTCAGCCTGTAAATAAATCGATTTTACAGCCTTTGAAGAATTTAGCAGTGTCTTATCAAGAAAGGATAGTTCAGCTCTTTTTATTTTTGCCATGTTATATTGATCATTGGCAAGATTGATTAAATATGGGGGGATCTTATTCTCCATTTCTGATGATTAATCGGGAGATTAATAACATAACAATATAAGTTACTGTAGCGCCGATTATACCTGATACAAGGTAATATCCTGACTGGTGAACTATTGACGAGCCTTCTGTTTTAACATCATAATCAGGTATAGGTGCTTTCCATACATCAGTATATTTTTCAAGACCTTTCGGTACGTAACCAACAAGATCCTTTACAGTTTTAGCTGACCATTCGCCCCAGGCTTCACCAGCGTTAAAATAAGCAGGGATCAGGATTCCAACAGGAGTGATCAAACATAATAAAAGCAATATGATAAGAATTTTTTTCTGGAATTTATTCATTTTCATTTTTACCTTCCTTCCTGAAAGCATAAATTAATCCGGGCTCATTTTTCAAAAAATACCTTACAATTATTGCAGTAATTAGTCCCTCTATGATTCCAAAAAGCAGCATATGTTCAATTGCCATAGCAGGAACAGCAATTTTCAGATCGTAAGGGCAATACAAAGCTTTTCCATCACTCGAGGATGCGATCAGTGGTTGTATACCAAATTCGATTCCCGTGAGGATAGCTGTCATTACCAGACTCAGATATCCTGAAACAAATGCTGCAAAAAACACTCGTCCTTTTCTTCCAGAGCTATAGCTGAAGAGTCTGAAGAGATAATATGCACTAAATGGCATAAATATTGCCATATTAAAACAGTTTGCTCCAATAGCTGTTATTCCGCCATCACCAAAAATGAGTGCCTGAATAATAAGAGCTACGGAGACGGCGACAATGGCAGCCCATGGACCAAACAGGATGGCAATTACAGCTGAACCTACCGCATGACCGGTTGTACCCCCGGGTATAGGTAAATTAAACATCATTATGATGAAAGAGAAAGCAGCTGCCATTCCAAGATAAGGGATATCACGAGCAGAAACTTCTTTTTTAACTTTTTTCACTGCGAAGGTAACGGCTGCTGCAAAGACTCCATATAAAGGAATATATGTTTGAGGGCTTAAATAACCATCGGGAATATGCATAATTGTTCCAGTTATTAAAGATTTACTCTGCCCGGCTCATTACCAATTTACCATGAATAATCCCTTTGATTCCAATAAGCTTGTCTGATAATTCCGTTAACCTGTAGGCTGTACCTTTTACTGCAACTATTTCAAGACAATATTCATGGCTTAAGTGAAAATGCTGGGAGGAAAGAATTACGTCGAAATACTCGTGTTGAATATCGTTTGATTTGGTTGTAACATCGCACTTATGATGATCGTAAAGCATCACAATTGCACCGGCCACAATTTCATTGCACTGCCATTTCTTTTCAACCAGATTCTTTTCAACAAGATGACGGATTGCCTGCGAACGATTTGGCAGTCCATTCTCAATAACAAATCTGTCTAAAGCTTTGAGAAGATCTTCATCCAGACTAACTCCAAAACGGGCTAAAGGCATCGTGTTATCTTTTTAATAATTCGTGACATAAATCTACTATATTTATTATAGAAACAGCACCAAATTTTAATATTAAATATAACATATACATAACAAAAAGTATCTGAATCTGACTTTTGGCGGTCATTTTTTCCCAGCAAGATAGGTTGAGAGGCAATGTTTTTGCCCTATGAACATATTATATTTCGAATTGTTAAAATAATGGAGACCAGAAACCAAAATAAAAACGGGGCGAAACCGAAAAGCCATAAGAGTAGGGAAATATTAATTCAAAAAAAATGGTAACAGTAATTATATCTCATGAATGCAAAAACTATTCAGATTGGAGAAAAGTTTTTGATGCTGATGAAGTAAATCGTACAAAAGCAGGTTTCAAAAGTACAGGCGTTTATCATTCTTCTGATAATGCAAATAAGATCACAATTATCGGAGAAGCTCCAAGCGTAGAAGCAATAAAGGGGTTTATGGCAAATCCTGCATTAAAAGAAGCAATGGAAAAAGGAGGAGTCATTGGCATGCCCGATGTTAAGATTTTAAGTAAAGTGTGATAATGAGAAGATTCTACTTCGGTAGACTAAAGAATTTAGGACGGACTTATTTGTAAGACCATCCTATTTTTTTTGGTTTTGTATTAACAATCAAAGAAACAAGCTATTTTAATAGCGAATTTTTGACAGGAGATTAATTAGAACAGGTCATGGTGAATTCACCTCACGGTTTGAGCTTTCAGGTCTTCTCTGATATTTTCAAAAACCGGTGTTACATCTGTATGTCTATGACCGCCCTTTAAATGATGTACTGTAATGTTATGTTTTGTAAATTCTTCTTTCTCAAACTTTTTTTCATCTTCCCCCCAGAACACTATTATTTTTTTAGTATCAATTTTCATTATCTCACTAAGCACATCATATGGCCAATGTCTGAAAGTAAGACCCACCTGGTCTAAGAAGTGAATTTCGAAATCTGAGTTATCAGATGGGGAAATCAAAACAATTTATTCCACTTTATTTTTCCATTCATCACTCATTAAATTGTAAAGAAAGGGCACCACTTCTGATCCAAATGAATAGCCGGCAAAAATAAATTTCTGGCGATCATACTTTTTTAAATTCATATCAATATAAGGTAGAATGCTGTCTAAGGTTTGCTGTGGTGTTTTCCGACTGCGGAAATATTTATACGAATTAATACCCATAAAAGGCAGATTATTAGCACATAAACTGTCTTCTATTTTTTTATCAATACAGCTCCTTCCTCCATCACCTGTAAAAAACACTACTAATGGTTTATTCGTTGTATCCCTGCATGTTGGTTGTATTATATAATTTGATTGCGCCTGGGCATCGCAATAAAATACAACCAAAATAAAAATCAGATATTTTCTAAGCATGATGTTGTTTTATAAGTAATTGACTTGTTTACTCAGGATAGATTGACTCGTATTTATGATTATTTAATCCATTCTGAGGTATCATGCTCAAAGGGTTACATATGAACATGATTTACGGAACCCTTAATAATAATCAAAATTACTCTTTTTTCTTTTTCCTTACAGATTCGCCTGATAAATCTGCATTGTCGGGAGAAAACATCAATTTTAGACGCTATATGACGGGTGGATCAAAATATTTACATGAATTTATAACCTGAAGAATAAATTTAAACTTAATGAGGGATGAATATAAAAAAGTGAGTTATAATAAAATGGAAATACTCCTAAGTCGAGATTAATTCCAGTATCCTTCGATATGTTGAAATTTCTTCCAATTCTTGGGTAAAAACATACATGGGTTCCTTCTTTACCATACAAACCTCCTGGAGTATTCCAAAAACAACCTAAACCACATAAAAGATACCATGGAGGTTGTTCAGTAAGTGCTGATTTACCAGCAAAATGATAATAGAATTCCACTACGGTTGGACCCAAAGGAATGGGAGGATCGTAAAAAGGCAATATTGACTGACAGAGACCTATTTTAAAATTTCCTCCGTATTTTATTTTTAAATTTATCAGCTCAGGATATCCAGCTCCACCTGATAACTCAAACTTACTTTGCGAAGAGGCATTACTATTACAAAAGAGGATGAACAGAAAAATATATAGTAGGTGATGGGAAATTTTCATTTTTGAGTTTTGCATCATACTTATATGAGAAGATCATGGATTTAAAGTTAAATTATTTTAATTAATAGCAAACATATTGGGATTCAACGGATCGTATTAATATTTGGCAATCAGTATTTACCAATTTTTGTTTTCAAAATTTTACTAACCAGGCAAATTGACTGGATTCATAAAATTACTTTATTAATGAAGAGGGTCAAATAATATGATAACTTAATGAATGTTAGTTTAATCAGTGCTGAGAGGAAACATTTTAATTCATTTAGATGTTACTGTTGTAATAAATTCATACTGGGCAGCTGAAAGAGGGCTATGTAAGGATCGGACAGCCGAAGTTTTAAAATCAGAAGAAAATCCTGACAGTCTATTAAACTCAATTATTATGAAAAAAAATACTTTTTTGTTTATCTGTTATTTGATTGTATGTGGTCTTAGGACAAATGCCCAGATTACTCAAAAACAATCCATTGAAGACAGTGTTTTCGGCTGGATTAAGGTGTATCATTTAAAAGGTGTAAAAGAAATAAAAAAAATTGATAACCGTGTTTTCAGTATTGCACAGCTATCGGTTTGTGACTCTCTGGTCAACTGGATGCAAGCCAGCTATTGGCCTAAAGGTGGGATAGGTGATATAAAGAAAAATGTATTCCCAAAGGCTAATGTTTATGCTCCTTATAATGCAGCATTGCCTCAGGGCTATGGAGTCACAGCCTATACCTGGAATGTAAGCTATAACAGTCAGGGAAAAGCAGAAAGGATACAAGAGTCAGAAACACCATGGGATATATCCGCAAATGTTGTACCAGGTTGGCCTATTCGTGATCTTTGTACAGCAACCAGGTATTATTTTACAATGCCCTCTTTTGAAGGGTTAGATGAAGTAAAGCAGACACAGGATCTTTCGAAGGTCGAAAACCTGAAACCCTACATTACTTTCTGGGTAAAGAACGTAGAAGCAGGTAATGGAACGGAGTATGTTTTACTTTGCAAAAACAATAAGTCTCCATTTTTAAAAGTAACGAAAGGGGAATATCTGCAACTACTGGATGCTGCTATACCGAAAGCTTACCAGGAAGAGAAAAAGAAAATATATGAGCAGAATAAAGATAAACAGAAGAGCATCGATTATTTAATGGGCTATCTGGACGAAAAATATAATAAACGGATGACATGCCTGAAAAATAATAAGGAAAAATATAAGGATCGGTTAAATGAAACGGCCGAAACAGTTGAAGCTCAGCCTGATATTATGCTGGAAAACTATCAGGATGTTTTCGAAGGTAATGGTGGAAGGGAATTTAAATATCCAATATACACAATCGATCCTGCCATGTATGAACTATGTAAAGAAGATAAGCCGCAATGGTTATTATCCTCCTGGTACTGGGCCCCAAATATTCCGAAAGAAAAGCACATGCATGAATCTATCATCAATAATTTCAATTTTGATTATGTGTATAATTTTTTCTTTGCCCCGGAGAAAGTAAAGGATCAGCCTTATAAACCCAGACATTCTGCAGTATTAAAAGAAACTGCAATGGTTTCATCTATATCAGAAACGAGTAAAAATGCCGTGCTTGATAAGAACATCCATTTTTTTGAAGATTTCTCTGCAACGATTATAGGTAAAAAGCCAAATGGTTGGTATGCCATAAACAATCAGAAGGGGGTTGGTCCATTAGTAACCACAATAGATGGAACTCCTGATAAATGGACAATGATAGCTGGAAACACTCTAATTCCGAATAACCTTATAAAACCATTACCTCAAAATTTCACCTTGTCATACGATGTAATTGTACCTGAAAATTTTACCTGGGGTGCAAAGGGATTAATTCTCCTGCTTGCATATGAGAAGAGCGCAGGAGTAAAAGAAGCCTATATTAGTTTAAAACTGAGGCCTGGATCTGGTGGTGCTGATGGAGAGGCAACATTGGAGACTAAATTCCCATCGGGTTATTCCAATGGGACCAGGTGGTATGTGGCGTCTGGATTTTCAAATAATAAAAAAATAAACCGGGTACATGTCAGCATCAAAAAAAGTGACGAAGTACTCCGGATATTTATTGATAAGAAAATGATTGCGGAATACATTAAAGGGATTCCTGCTGATATGAAGTTTAATGCATTATCTTTCGATATGGGCACCAGCGATGGTGAAAATGATAAATACTATATCAGCAATATAAAAATAGCTAAAGATTAATTTTTCTATAAATCAAAAGCCCTGTTTTACATGTTAACTGCTTAACATCTACTACCACAGACCTCTACAATTATGCCCCAAATATCTTAAAATCCATCCAAAACCTGGCAAAAACCTGGCAAGGCTTTTTTGCAGTATAATAATTGATCTGTTTAATGCATAATTTATGAATAGATCATAGTTCTGGCCACAATAATTAAAGAAAAGTTTACTTTTAGACTTGTGCTTTCATTTCGGATTTTGTTTTTCACAACATTTTCTTTTGTTATTGTCCTCTTGTTTAGCTAAATTTAGTCGTACCTGTTTTTTGTAAAATTAAATTTTTAGAATCCCTCTAAAGTAACTATGCTAAACCTTTAAAAATGAAACCAATCATTATTCAAAGTAAAAAAATCCTGCTGCTATTGCTGGCGATAACAGCTTTTGGAACCGTATCCGGACAGATCACAGTTAAAGGACATGTGATCTCAGCTGAAGAAAGGGCAGCAATGCCTGGGGTTAATGTAACTGTTAAGGGAACTTCTCTGGGCACAACAACTGCTTCTGATGGTTCATTCAGTATTTCCGTAGGAAAGAAAGAAGATATTCTTGTGTTTAGTTTTATTGGCTATACCACTCAGGAGGTAACAGCCGGCGATAAGACCATGTTTGAGATAAGGATGGAGCCACAGATAAGCATGCTGGAGACTGTAGTGGTAATGGGTTACAGCAACAAGAAAAGAAACGAGATAACCGCTGCTGTGACAACCGTTTCATCAGACAAACTCATGGACGTGACTTCAAATGATATAGGAACCATGCTTCAGGGTAAGGTTGCCGGTATCCAGGTAATAAACGGATCAGGAAGCCCGGGATCCACTCCCGATATAAGGATAAGGGGATCCTCATCCTTCAGCGCTCCAAATCAGGGACCTCTTTATGTCGTTGATGGAATTATCGGGGGGAATTTTGATCCTAATGATATTGAAACGATTACCGTGATGAAAGACGCAGGAGCTACAGCCCTTTATGGTTCCCAGGCTAATGGAGGAGTCATTGTGGTTACTACAAAAAAAGCAAAACCCGGAAAACCACAGTTTGAGGTTAAGGGAGTAACCGGGGTACGTGTAGCTGATCACGGTCATGTAAGTATGATGGATAGTAAAACGCTTTATAATTACCACCGTGAATATTTCCGCGATCCCGTCCTTTTTGAAATTGATGACAGAAAATTCAAAGAGGCCCGCCCAGCTTCACTTCTTAATGTCAACACAAACTGGCTTAAAGAAACTTTCAAACCTGCCCTGCTTCAGAATTATTTTTTTTCTGCATCGGGACAACTCGAAAAATTGTCCTATTACATTGGTGCAAGCTATTATGATGAAGAGGGGACTTTCATCAATACTGGTTATAAAAAAATAAACTTACGTGCCAACACCACTTATAAATTCTCAGACAAAGTAAGCCTGACAAACAACATAAATCTCAGCGGGTCAAAAACCCTGGGTGCAGACTACATGAACATATATTATTCCTACACGAGTATGCCATGGGATAATCCGTATGATTCGCTCGGAAAGCCAAGAAGTTTCAAGAATGCAGATGGAATATGGTCAAAGGATAAAATAAATCCGATCCAGGCTGCAAATAATTCAGAACTCAGTAATACAGGATTTTCCCTTGATTATGATCTTGATCTTAACATCAAATTTACTGACTGGCTGTCATTCTCTTCGACTAACCGTTTAAGCGCAGGTTCATACATGGATAAACAATATTATTCGGCAACGGCGGATAATCTGTCCTATTTCGGCAGCGGCTTCGTGAGCTCAAGGAACGATGTTAACTATGGAGGAATAACAACCAACCTGCTCATGTTCCGGTTCGTTAATGGTGTTCATTCGCTTAATGGGCTGGCAGGCTTTGAGGCTAGCGGTGATAATTCCGATTACATACGAGGATCCGGGACTGGCATTCCAGAAGGATTGAAAGTGCCTACTGTCGCATCGGGGCAGTACTCAATCGAAGGGGCTCCGGTAAGTTCTGTAATGCAGTCTTTCATCTCACAGTTAAACTACTCAATAAATAACAAGTATTTCTTTTCTGGTTCATTCAGGGTTGACCAGTCTTCCTCTTTTGCACCAAATAAGCGCAATGCAATGTTCCCCAGTCTTTCTGCAGCATGGAATATCAGCAGCGAGGATTTCATGAAACAGATCAAAACTGTGAGCAACCTCAGGCTTAAACTAAGCTGGGGTAAAACCGGTATGAAGGATATAGGACCTTATAAGTACATGGAACAGTTCCGCTATGCTACTCAATATGACGGACTTCCTGCAGCAATCCCCTATCAGATGGCCAATCCTGACCTGACATGGGAACAGACCGACCAGCTTAATGCCGGAGTAGAGTTGGGATTGTTACAAAGGATCAACCTGGATTTCAATGTTTATAAGAATATCACAAAGAATCTTCTTGTATATCGTGATCTTCCTCCTTCGGGTGGATTCAGGAAACAATGGCAGAATATAGGCAATTCTGAAAACACAGGTATAGAGTTAAGCATTTCTACAACCAACATAAAATCCACGAATTTTACATGGACCACAGACTTTACTATTGGGTTCAATAAAAACCGACTTTCCGGTTTTGGAAGCGATACAATACAGAATGCCAATGCTTATGGAATTGTACAGATCTATCATAATGGAGGGACACTTTATTCGTGGTATGCAAAGGAATACTATGGTATAGATCCTGCAAATGGCTCGATGCTTTGGGTGGGAGCCAATGGAAAACCGACTCATGATTACCAGGCCGCAAGAAAAATTGAATATGGGTCTCCCATGCCTAAATACCAGGGAGGGTTTGCAACAGAATTCAAGTACAAAGGTCTTTCACTTCGAGGCAATTTCTCATTTGTGTCAGGTAATAAGATTTATAACTATTTCAGAAGATATGTAGATCATGACCTCCAGGATGTAGGATTTAATGTAATGATGCCACGAAGCGACTGGAAAATCTGGCAGCAACCTGGTGATGAGGCTAATCATCCCCTTCCTCAGAATGCCATTAATTCTTATGATCCATCAACCAGGTTTATTGAAGACGGAAGCTATATAAAAGTACGGAATATAACATTAAGCTATGAGCTTCCTTCGTCAGTGGTAACCTACCTGAAACTTACAGGGCTGACAATTTCTCTCGGAGCAGACAACATGTA
>Ga0302206_1000253_pt1 | contig 22346 bp, 17 predicted proteins | sample II_Fen_E2_1_FD_194581 | JGI IMG/M metagenome (GOLD analysis project Ga0302206, IMG submission 194581) | Peat permafrost microbial communities from Stordalen Mire near Abisko, Sweden - II_Fen_E2_1 | ecosystem: Environmental > Terrestrial > Soil > Wetlands > Permafrost | place: Sweden: Abisko...
CATTAATAATCCATTGCGTGGGCTGCTTCAATGAGTTATTCGACCTTAAAAAGAAGCTGAACCCCCGCCAACTCTGGATTATTCATGGTTTCCGTGGTAAACCCGAACTGGCAAGGCAAGCATTAAAAACCGGTTGTGCATTATCGTTTGGCGAACACTATAATTCCGAAAGTGTGCTCCTCACTCCTACCGACCGCCTATTTATAGAAACCGATGAAAGCACCCTGCCCATCACCGACATTTACCGCTCCATTTCGTTAATAAAAAGCTGCCACCCCGACGCGCTTAATGCCGGTGAAAACTTTATGAAGCAATTGGAATTAAAATCACTTTAAAATTCATCCCACTTCAAGCTTTTGATCAATCCAACCTTCTTATTAAAAATCCGAAAACCGGTCTTCTTAATTTATTTTCGGCACCTTCACGTCTTGTTTGTTTTGATAACAGCTCCTCAAACAGAAAATTCAGCAACCAGAACTGCCTGCTTTTTTCAATTCTATATATGATCACCTTTTGCTCACCATCTATTCACTGGTATTCCCTATATACTCCCTATATATTCCCTATATAACCCGTATATATTCCGTATTTATATAGATACGGAATATATAGGGAGTACTATGAGCTTATTTAGGGGTTAAGAGTGAATAGATGGTGAACAAAAGGCGAAGCAATAGTGGTTGGAAGAAAGGAAAAATTGTCCGGAAATAATTGCAATATGTTACTGATTTATGCAGCTATACAACTTCTGATTCAAAAAATAAACGGACAAGTTTACTGCAACAAATAATGGAATTAAATCGTTCAACGAAAAGTGAGTGTTAAATGTATAAATCTTTCTCTATATTAATTTCAAAGCAAGTCAGCCCGATACGTTTTTTTTGTACCTTTGTCGTTCGTTTAAAAATTAACATTGAAATGAAAAAGATAATCATCTCCCTCCTGTTATTTATACTCACTCCGGTTCTTTTTGCACAAGGGTTCTCCACAATGCAGCAGCGCAAACTGACTAACGCATTAACAGCTATTTCGAATTTATATGTCGATAGTATCAATGATAAAAAATTGGTGGAAACAGCACTGGAAAGCATCCTGAAAGAATTGGATCCACACTCGTTATATATTCCAAAAGAAGAAGTTGAACGTGTAAACGAACCACTTGAAGGTAGTTTCGAAGGAGTCGGTATCCAGTTTCAGTTAATGGAAGATACGCTGTTAGTGATCCAAACCATCTCAGGCTGCCCGGCTGAAAAGGTGGGCGTTTTACCAGGCGATCGGATAATATACATTAATAACGATTTAGTAGCCGGAGTAAAAATGCAGAATTCTGACATTTTCAAACGCTTACGTGGACAAAAAGGAACTGAAGTAACAGTGAAGATTCAGCGGGGTGGGAAGAAAGAACTAATGGAATTTAAAATTATACGTGATAAAATTCCACTTTACAGCGTAGATGCCAGTTATATGATTGGTAAAGATATAGGATATATCAAGATTAACAACTTTGGAAATTCAACGGTTCAGGAATTTATAAAGGCTCTTAACACTCTTCGCGAGAAAGGAATGAAACAACTCATTCTAAGTTTACAGGGAAACGGTGGTGGCTATTTAAACGCAGCCATTCAGTTAGCGGATGAATTTCTTACTACGAATAAACTTATAGTATATACCCAGGGATTGAATCAGCCTAAAACTGTAGCCGAATCGTCTACTATCGGTAATTTTGAAAAAGGAAAAGTAATTGTATTAGTGGATGAGTATTCAGCATCAGCAAGTGAAATAGTTTCGGGAGCATTGCAGGATTGGGACCGGGCTATTATTATTGGACGCCGTACATTTGGGAAAGGATTGGTACAACGTCAGTTTCCATTGATTGACGGTTCAATGCTACGACTTACTGTTGCACGCTACTATACACCTACCGGCCGCTGTATTCAAAAATCTTATAAAGGAGGATACGAAAAGTACGAAATGGATTTAGTGGATCGTTTCAAAAAAGGTGAGTTCTTGCATGCCGATAGCATACATTTCCCAGACTCATTGCGCTACCAGACGCTGAACCTGAAACGAACTGTTTATGGAGGTGGAGGCATTATGCCTGACATTTTTGTACCACTTGATACAACACGTTATACCGATTTCCATCGTAAAATAGTGGCTCGAGGTGTTGTAAATAAAGTATGCGTACAGTACATCGATAAAAACAGGGCAGAACTAAAAAAGAAATATACTTCGTTCGACAAATTTAAAAAAGACTATGAAGTGAATGAAAAACTGCTGAATCAATTGATCAGTGAAGCTGAAAAAGAGAAGATTAAAATTGACACTGCTCAGTTTATTGTCTCGAAGCCTCTTATAAAGCTTCAATTAAAAGCCTTGGTTGCCCGCGATCTATGGGAAATGAACGAGTACTATCAGATCATGGATGCTGATAATGAATCGTTGCAGAAAGCTGTTGAAATTTTACAAACTCCAGGATCGTACGAGAAAATACTTAAATGATTTGAAGAGTTTCAAAAGAAATAAGTTTAAAGAGTAACGGGAATTACAGCCCTTAGTTACTCTTTACTTTATTTAGCTCATTATCAATCCTATTATGCATTATTACTTAATTCATAATCTCAAATTTCAAAGTCATGATATTAAAGTACATATACGAAAACTGGATTGAAATAGTTGGAGCTATCCTCAGCTTGATTTACTTATATCTTTCCATAAAACAAAAAATAAGCCTTTGGATTTTCGGGTTTTTGTCGTCAGCATTGTATATCGTAGTTTTCTTTCAGACAAAGTTTTATGCCGACATGAGTCTCCAGTTCTATTATCTGGTGATCAGTGTATATGGATGGTTCAACTGGAAATATGGCAAGCCGGATACAGGTCAGGAACTCCCTGCAACGAAAATCACCAAACGATTGATACTTAAGCTTGGCGCTTCTTCAATATTGATTTATATAATTTACTATTTAGTTCTTGCTAAATTTACCGATTCAACCATTCCTAAAGCCGATTCACTCGTAGGGATGTTAAGCGTTATCGGAACCTGGATGCTTGCCCGAAAGCTGATTGAAAATTGGTTGGTGTGGATAGTAGCAGATGGCATTGCTACAGGACTATTCTTTTACAAAGGATTGTATCCTACCGCTGTTTTATTCATAATCTATACTATCATGGCTATAGTCGGATACTGGCAGTGGAAAAAGGCTCTGGAACAGTAAAAATGAATAATATTCAGCAAAAGAATAATCAAGCCTTTGGTTGGTCATAATAAGACTAAGATTAGCTGGTTTATTTTTCAATAACCCTCAATAAATTCACGTTATCAGGCACTGCCAGAAAGCAACCTATAAACTTAATAACGAAAAGAAGGAGAAGTTGTAAAACCTCTCCTTCTTTTCGTTACTACACTCTTTTAAATTTGTAAAAAGAGAAGTAAATAGTACTTCTTATATACAGATACTTTTGACAGACTTCCTATGCCCATGCCTTCGTTTCCAAACTATCCACCCACAAACTCACCAAACCATTTTGAATAGTTATACCTGAATCAATTCAAGTAAATAAAATCCACAATTGCTACCCATCTTGTTGATTTATTCCACAAACAAATTAATACAAGATTAAAAATCGGAAAGAACAAAAGTTAAATAACGTTTTTATTTTCGATCAAACTATTCCGTAAATTTTAAGGCGTATAAATAAGGTGATTTGAGTTACATTACCAAAAAGAGTTACCAATTTTCAATTAATCAGGATTTTAAGATATTTTACTAGATGGAAATAGTTAATTTAGCATTTAGATTATTCTAATATATCAAATAATTTATGACAATGCACTCTTTTTGCATCAATATACCACGTCAATTATAGTTAAAATATAACAATATTATTTATGACTAGTTATATTAAATCTATGAAATCATAAAAATTTAATACCCAAATTCTTAAAAGGAATATAAATTGTATTAATGAATGAATTATCTTTTTATCTGCCTGTAATAATACAAACAAGAATAATCCAGTTTTTACTGCAAGCACCATAGCAATAAATTCAAGATTATTCTTCGATACATTTTCACTAATTACTTTTATATTCAGAGATTTACATCATTTAAGATGAAACTGTGCGCATCATTTCTATATCTAAGCACAGTTAACTGCAATCTTAATATTAATAAGCACATCAAAACAATTTGCTACAACAGAATAATTATTGCTACAACGCAATATATTGCTGAATACTAAGGGTTTATACATATCTTTGCCCTATAGAAAACAAGAAATTATTTTAGAAAGAATATCCTTGATTTAACAAAGTTCCTCGGAATAAAATAAGTTTGTAAACCTCAGGCTTTATAGTAGAACATTTTATTACCAAAACCTATAAGCCGACCAATGAAATTCAAACTCCTTGAAAGATTAATAGCGATTGATAACGGGAATTGGATTTTGATATATAATAATCTTCATAAAATGAAAAAGAAACTGTCTCTTCGCTTCGAAACAAAGATTCTGGCTTAAAACAATTCATTATTCTAAAACTTTGAAGACAGAGTATATAATTCACACTTTTTGTTGAAAAGCAAAATCAATCATTTAAACTTAAACTATTTTTTTGAACACGTAAGGACTATTATCAAACTATGACATTAGCATCGTAATGTTAATAACAATATCAGACAATTCACCATTTTTAAAGAACATAAAAGTAAAATAGGAATATGTCTATCATATAAAAAGAACGGTGATGATTCAAAAAGTATAACACAATAAATTAAATTAATCAATACATTATTTACACAATTTGATATAGAATTAATTAAAGGGGGGTGATAAAAAAATATGCTAATACTTATAAACTACTTACAAAAACAAATTAAATTCATTTTAGTTCATTAAAATTTTAATTCTCTTTCGATACTAATAAAGGATCAAAGAAGTAGATAAATCATTTTAAGGATTATCAAAATAAACAGCATCAATTATTTTCAATTTCTAATTTATAAAATTCAGTGAAACAAAGCAATGAATTTTATTAAACACAAACAACAAAATGAAAACATTAAAAAAACAAGTTGTATTGATTACAACGCTTATATTTATCTCCCACGTCATTTCTTTTGGTCAGGGAACAAGATACGCTGGCCCATATACTCCATCAGGACCTCTTGAATACTTTGGGGATGCTAGAGGTAATTTTAACGACAGGATAATAAGTGGATTGAGTTTCACAGGATTAACAGGAACCGCAATCAAATTATGGGAATGTTCAAATATCACTATCAAAAATTGCAAGTTTTCTAAGTTCGCTTTTCGTGCTATTTCAGCTGAAAATGCTAAAAATCTAACAATTACGGATTGTGTATTTGATTCAATTGCAGATGGAATATTTATAGGAGCAAACACAGCGAATCCAATTAACAATGGTACAAATTCCGGGATTAAAGTTATTAACAATTATTTCAAGAATATAATTGGTGGAATCCCAGGACATCATGCAGTTCAATTTACAGGTGTGGATGGTGGAGGAGGAAATCAGATAAACTATAATAGTTTTGAGAATATACACTTACAATCCCACCAAGATGACAAGATAAATATTTTTGGATGTTATGGCTCAGTAAATGATTCAATACAGATAATTGGTAATTGGTTCAGAGGGGGTGACTATAATACTGCAAACTTAACACAAGGTGGAATTACTTTTGGTGATAATGGTGGTTCTTATATCCATATTAAAAACAATATATTTGTAAATACTGTTACTGGCTGTATTGGTAATGCAGGAGCAAATCATACTATTGTTGAAAATAACATAGTATATCAGTCTAAGGAAACGGCAGCTCCAACCGCTCAGGCATTTATAATGCATAATTTTACAGATAACAGCGATTCTACTGATTGCAAAGAAAATACATGGAGAAACAACCGTAGTTATTCTTTAAATAGTAGTGGAGTAGAGCAATCATATAACGAATTATACGATTATGAACATAACTATGTTGGTTGTAAAATGGGGCTACAATTAGAAACGAATGTAATTGATAAGACATTAAATGCCTCTATTCTGCCTACAAAAATTATCGGAAAAACTCAAGAAGTAACGACAGAAATTATTTCAACATCATCAACAAGCGACATTAAAATCTATCCCAATCCAGCATCTGATCATATCACAATAGAGACAGCTCAAGATCTGACAAACGGTTTAATTACTGTTTATAATATAAAAGGGCAAAAATTAATCGAGCGATCCATAAAAGCGGGTGATATGGAATTGGATACTCATAATCTAGCAATAGGAATTTATATTATGAAAATATCAAGCAATAACCAACAAATAGAAGAAAAGAAACTAATAATTGGACCTAAATAATTTAACTACTATAAGTTTTCCGAACAAAATATTATTAATGATTATACTATCAATGTGTTTAGTAAGCATTTTTAAGAACATTAGAACTTATTACTGTCATTAAAATAATCTTAATATCCCACAAAAAAGTCCAGTTATCAAGATAATTCATATCGTACTCCACACGTTTTTGCATTTTCCACAGTTCATCTGTTTCTCCTCTATATCCGTTTACCTGTGCCCAGCCAGTAATTCCAGGCTTCACATAATGACGAACCCGATAAAAATCAATCAATTCAGAATATAAATCTGTATGCCTCAGCATATGTGGACGAGGACCAACTATTGACATTTGTCCAAACAAAACATTAAAGAATTGAGGAAATTCATCTATGCTGTATTTACGAAGGAAACGTCCAATTGTCGTTATGCGATTATCACCCAATGTTGCCTGTTTCTCATCAGCATCCTTACTAATACACATGCTTCGAAACTTCACACATTTAAAAGTCTTATTATTAATTCCTGTACGCTTTTGAAGAAAGAATGCAGGTCCTCTGGAAGTTAGTTTAATCAATATAAATATCAGAGGAAATAACCAAGTAATAATAAATATTATCACCAGTAATGAAAATATTATGTCAAAAGCTCTTTTAATAAAACGTGAATTTAAATCATCAAGTGGTATTTCCTGTGGATTAATGACAACTAAAGATCCAACTGATTCCAAATTCTTACGAAACTTATAAAGATTTTGATTTTCGGGAACAAATCTCAGTCGTACCCCTAATTTATTACAAATTGCAAGTAATTCATTGCTTTTATTTAAATCGTTATATGCTGAGAGAGTAACAAAAACAATATCTATTTGATGTTGGGCTACCAAAGGGACCAATTCATCAATCGGTCCTAATATATCTTCATTGTCATTTAACTTTTCTTCTGTTACATATCCCACAACGTCATATCCTAACATCGGATTGCTATTCAATAAATCACGAAGGAAAATACCCATTTCATTTAAGCCAAGAATCAACACCCTATGAACATAAAAACCTTTCGATCGTCTATATTTTAAATATGTGTATAAACTATAATAAAAAATTAATTTACCCACATAAAATACTGCAGTATATTCAAATAAAAATAGGCGAGAGAAAGTTCTTGGTAAAAAAATTTGAGCTAATAGAAACGACACTATAATGAAAATCATAATGCGTTTATTTATACGCTTTATCCTATTTAAAAAATCATCATGTAAATATAAATTTCTCCTGGAAAATAAAGTATAAGTTATAATTCCTGACAAATTAGCATGTAAAAGATACAAACTAATATCACGGATATTTAGTTCTTTTATAAATGGAGTTATTGCAAAAACAATTGCGACTGAGACATTAAGAATGATTAAGTCAAAAAACAGGTATAAAAATTTCAGATCAGTTTCGTTTGAATTCATAGTAAAGTCTTTTAAACATAAGTATAAAATATTTCATAAAAAAGGGTTATGGTTTTTAATATTTAAATTGCATCTTAGCGCATAATATAGATTTACAAATACAGTAATAAAGATTATGTCATTTCAGCATAAACATTGAAATGATGCATTTCACGTCACAATTAATTCTCATTCTGAAAGATAGGTTGAATGCTACCAGCCACGTTGTAAAATATACATACTTGCTATTACCGGTAAAATAATGTACTGTATACTATTTTTGTTAAACTTATCTATGTTAAGTTTTAGCTATTTACGAATCAAACATTGTTTTGAAAAATGAATTACAAATTAAAAGTTAGAAGTTAAAGATCTCGAGTCGCAAACAGGGTATTGTATATTCAAGGTTTTTATATATACACATTTTTTACAGCAACAAATTATTACATTTTTGTCATCATTACTTTAAACTCTTATTTTTTCCCTCACCACATACCAAATAAACTTTAGATTCCCAATCAAGTATCTACGCCACATTCTACGGGGTTCTTTAATTAAGCGATAGAGCCACTCAAATCCAATCTTTATCAGCCAATCTGGAGCTCTATTAACCATCCCAGCATAGAAATCGAAAACAGCGCCTATGCAGCAAACATGACCAACCGTCAACTTATCAAAATTCTGATATGCCCATTTTTCTTGTTTAGGAGCTGTCATACCCATAAACAGAACATCAGGTTCCACAGCATTTACTTCATCAATCATCAATTTAGTCTCTTTTTCAGAGAATCCAGACTTATATGGTGGAGAATAACTGAACACCCTTACATTTGGGTATTCTTGGGAAGCTCTTTTATGTATTTTTTTCAAAGTTTCGTCTGAGCTCCCTAAAAAGAAACATGTACCACCTAATGCATCAATGCGTTCCATTTCAAACTTAAACAAATCAGCGCCTGCTATTTTCTGTAATTTTTGTCCAGTTAGCATCCACATTGCCCACACGACACTAATACCATCAGGCAACAAAATATCGGAAAATAATAATGCTTTATGAAAGTCGTCATCTTTCTGAACAGTGTTAAATGAATGGGCATTAAGTGTACTTATAAGAACCTTCGGCTGCCTGATTTCATTTAAAGGTTGATTAAACAGAGAATAATTTTGCAACATAATTCTTTAGTAAAGTTGATTAAACTAAATGTAATCCTACAACAAAATTATCACTTATAAAGTTTAATTAATAGCAAAAAGTACATTCCTCTGTCGTCATTTATCTACAACTAGTAATAAAATTTCTTTTAATTTATATTCAAATTTTTCCAAAGTAAATTCTCTTTTGAATCATTGTCTTATTATATTTCCCGTTTTTTATGCAGTTCAGATTTGTTAATCAACTTTTCAAATTTCTCGAACATAACTTCATGGTTCTTTCATAGGACAAGATAGCCTTTTAAGCTATCTTCAACAAAGTCGGAAATCATCCAATAAGAGCAGATGTAAGCGGTAAAAGGTGTTGCATTAATTCCAACAAAACCAAGGGATAAAGCCTTCAAAAGTGGAATCTATGAAACTTTCTATATTAGCAAATACAACTCTTTTTTTGAGAATTTTTCTCATACTTATTTACAGTCGGATTCTTACAATTTCGACTAGAATTGTTGTTCCCTGACAACATCAATACCCTAACAATACTTCTTTTTTACGAAATCTTATCAATGCTTTTCAATAACTTGTTGTAGAATTTCTTTCAACCTATTTTCAAATAACTCCAACGTTAATTCATTTTCATATTTTTTCCTTCCAGCTTTACCCATTTGTTGGCGTAACTCAGGATTTATAATTAAAATTTCTAATTTTTCCGCAAGAACTTCTGCATTCTTTTGAGGAACTAAAAAACCCGTTATTCCATCCTCAATAATATCGGGTATTCCTCCCTCGAAAGTAGAAACAACAGGTAATGAATAACTCATGGCTTCGATGAGCACTAATGGAAAACATTCATTGGAGTAAAATGTAGGGAAGGCAAAAATATCTGCATTTGTAAAATACTCTTTTTTACCAGAACCATATTTTCTTCCTAGATAATTGACTTTTTTTTCGATTCCAAAAAATTTGACTTTTTTTTTGAACTGAGAATAATTCACATCTCCCTCAGCACCAATAAAATTACATTCGAAATCTATTCCTTTTTGGTACAATATAGAACATGCTTCTAATAAAACTGTAACTCCCTTTGAATCAATTAAATTTGACAAAAATAAAATATGAACTTTTTTGCCATTGTTTGTAAATTTTAGTTCAGTATTTAAAGATTCATCTTTAATACCATTTGGGCATATATGTACTCGCGATAACGGAACATAGGTTTCAATATCTTTATATAAATGGTCAGAAAGAAGAATAATATCTGCATCTTTAAATACAAAAGGATAGAGGAATTTGTACATTTTTTTTGATTCAAAACGATTTACGCCCTTGTTATGAAGATGGTATATCCTTTTTATTCGAAAGAGTCGTAATACGGCCACTAATATAACATCTTTATAAAAAGCCGAATCAGAAACTGTAAGTGCCAAATAAGTTAATTCAGGTTTCTTGATAGTGATTTTAAACAAGAACTTTACCCATATTAGCATAAAACGGAATATTTTTAACGTACTAGATTTACCAGTTTCATTTAATGTTCTTGAAACTAACAAGTTTATATAGTTACAGTCAAATGAGTTATTAATTAGTTGACTATCGTAAATCATTTTGCCAACAATGGATGAGCCATGAACAGGAGGCGGTAAGTGAAGAATAAACAAAGCCTTTGGCAATGGCTTTGTTTCTTTTACTTTTTTCTGTAAAATTTGAAGTAAAATGCTTTTCAAATTTTGTTCAAAGATGTTCAACTTAAACTCATTCTCATATTTTAGTCTTCCAGCCTTACCCATTTTCAAGCGAAGTTCAGGATTTTTAATAAGAACTTCTAATTTTTCTGCAAAAGCTTCTGCATCTTTTGGTGGTACAAGAAATCCGTTAATGTCATTCACAATAATATCAGGGATGCCACCTTCAAGAGTAGATACTACTGGTAGCGAATATTGCATCGCTTCTAATAAAACCAAGGGGAAACAATCGTTAAACGTTGGGTGTACGAAAATATCTGCATTTTCAAACATTTTATTTTTCTCATTACAAAACTTTTTCCCCAGATAATGTACCTTTCTGGATAAGTGCTTTTGATTAACTTTTTCATTAAAATAAGATTCGCATATATCACCTTCATCGCCAACAAAATTACATTCAAAATCAATTCCCTTTTCTTGCAAAATATAGCATGTATCCAACAGCACTAAAACTCCTTTTGATTCAATTAGATTCGATAAAAATAGAATATTAACTTTCTTACTTTCAGATACAATACGAGGTTTATGATCTTTAAATAATTCAGCAACTCCATTAGGACATATATGAATCCTTGACAATGGGACATATTCTTGCACATCGGGATATAAATGTGATGAAAGCATAATTACATCGGCTTTTTTAAAAACAAATCTATAAATCAACCGGATAATCTTATTCTTATTAAGACTTACACCTTTATTGTGGAGGTGAAACACATGTTTAATTCTCAAAACACGTAAAAACAAAACTAGCAATACATCTTTATAAAATGCAGATCCGTAAACAGTCAGAGCAAGATAACACAAATCAGGTCTTTTAAATGTGATTTCATACAAAAAGTCAAACCAAATACCAATAAACCTAAAGAATTTCAAGGAATTGGTTTTACCGGTTTCTTTTATTTGCCTTGAAACTAAAAGATTGATGTACTGACATTCAAATGAGTCGTTTATTATATTAGATTTTTTTATTGATAGACCTACAACCGATGAACCATGTACAGGTGGGGGATAATGTAATACAAATAAAATTTTCATTTTGTTTGGTATTAAGTTTAGACTAAAAAATGTCGTTAATTCATATAAATCTATTTGTTATTCAAAAAGTGCCAATATTCTGTATTATTCAAGTAAGATATTTCCTCATGAGCCGACAGAGCTTTTAAAACACTTTCCAATTCTTTCCAAAGTCCATATTTTTCTATTTCCCACGAATGTCCCCATAGATGAAACACGCCTCCATTTTTGACCAGATTAAATAATATCATGTCAGCTAAAGCTGAAAAATTTCTATTCGCTTTATAAAAAAAACGATAATCGAATAATGGTGTTAAAAATGCATTTTTCAAACAATGTCGTATCAAAACAACAGTACTATGGTCAAATACTTGTATGCCAGTGTGCATTATATTATCGACAAGGTTAAGTTCAGTATGAAAAAAATTTGTTGTACGCCCGAATAAGAAGCCAGCTTCTTTAACTAATTTAATATCACGTTCTGAATATTTACCGCCAGGATAACAAAATGCATCGATGTTTATTCCCAACTTGTCCTGAAGCATATTTTTACATTCGGAGATTTCATTATTAGCCTCTGATTTTCCTAGTGTATTCAAATAGATGTGATTAACCGTATGACCTCCTATTTCATATTTTCTTGAAATTTGCGTTAAGAAATTAGATTCCATTACCTTACGTTCAGAGTTTCTAATTGGAACATAAAAAGTGCCACCGATATTATACTTTTCTAATAACTCGGCTATTCTAACATCTAAGACATAACCATCATCCCAACTGGTAGTAACTATAATTTTATTTTTATCCATAAACATTCTTTGATTTATATTTCAAACGACAAATAATTCAATAATGTTTGAACTAAACTTGTCTTTTATTTTAGAGACAGACTATAAATCAGATTTTAGATCTCATACAGTAAATGGAAATAAAATTCTAATTGATCAGACTCATATAGAGTTTTGAATAAGATTCAATCATTCCTGAAAGAGAAAATTTCTCGGCAGCAAATGCATATGCTTGATTTTTCAGCTGAATCAAATCATATTTATTATTTTTGATATTATCAAAAACAAACATTAGTTCCTGCTCATTTTCTAAGTGAAATTGCAAAGGCCAATCCGAAGGCAAAGTTTCACTTAATCCTTTTGCAAAAGCAGCAATAACAGGCACTTTAGATAATGAAGATTCGATTGAAATTAATACTAAACCTTCAAATCTTGAAGGCATAATAAGAAAGTCAAAAGCGTACAACTTGTCTGCAATATTGGATACAGCATCATAAACGAATACATTATCATTTTCTTTTGCTGTTTTCAATACTTCATTCTGGTAAGTACCGTTGCCAATTATATGAAAAAGAAAATCATTCTTGTAGTGGAAATTTATCACTTTAATTCTTTCCAACAGAATGTCAATTCCTTTTTGATTTTCAAATCTGCCACAAAATGCAATATTAATCTTGTCGGGATTTATTTTAAAAAAATGTTCTTGAATTTTCGGAATATTGCAACCATTGTATATAATGTGTTTCTGATTCGAGACCTTCAATGCGTATTTTAGTCTTAACTCTTCATAAGCTACTAGTGATTGATCTGAAACACCAACTATCCAATCGTTAACAAAAACTTTTTCAACATATTTTCCTAACAAATCATGAGTAGGCCATAAAGTTGTATTATGAATGGTTCTTATGATTTTTGGAAATTTAAAACGGAAAAAAGAAAATAGTCGCTTTGTGTTTGAAAGAACTAAATCCGGAAGATCTGTGTGAGAATGAATAATATCCGGCTTTTCCTTTAAAATTTGATAAGCAAGTGCAAAATGCCCAAAAAGCAAACTAATTGTTTTTGAATTTGATCCTAGACTTTTAAATGATATGTTTTTGGACGTAAGTTCATTCTTCTTATTCATTGAATATTCGTCGACTGATTTATGTAATTCAACAACAATGAACTCAAACTTTTTTTGTGGAATGTTACAATATTCAGATAAAGTAAATGCAACTATTTCAGCACCACCTAAATGAATTGATCTTATTATTTGAAAAACCTTAAGCATATATAATTTTCTTCCATTCTCTTAAAAAACCATTTTGGTTGTTAATAATCAACAACGGTTTATTAATTAATTTAATGTCATTTATAGGAATCAATGAATTTATAAATAAGGTAAATTTATTTATTGTATCAGCCTTATCCAATGGATTAAATATCAATCCATTAACACCTACCAAACCAGAAGCACCTGCAAACTGAGAACAAAGAACATATAGCCCCAAAATTAAAGCTTCATTAACCACAGCTCCAAATGGCTCATAAGTACTTGGTAATACAAAACCACTGGCACAAAGATACCATGCATAAAGTTCAATTCCTTCAAACCGACCGGGAAGTAGAACCTTGTTTTCCAGATGATTTTCAGAAACGAAGTTATCAATAGATATTTTTTCTTCACCATCGCCTACAAAAATGATTAAAACTTCATCTAGCTGTAAAAGTTCAGGATGTATTGTTTTAATAAATTCTTTCAACCCCTTTTCAGGAATAAATCGACCAACAAATAAAAGTACTTTTTTATTTGTTAAAGAGTATTTTTGTGAATATTGAATTGCAATTTGTTCTAATTTTTCAGGATCCTTTCTTAATCTTTCAGGGTTCTGCAAAATAGGAGAAACAATAATTTGTTGCGGGTTTAATTTGAATGTGTTCTGATAGTACGTTGAAACTTCGTTTGAAAGAACTATAAGAGCATCCAATTGTTTAACGGTCATCTTTCTAGCTATGTAGCGCGTTTTAGACTGAACATTATTACAAATATCAATGCTATCGTCAATTGTAGAACCTATCTTTTGTTTTATTAATCCTAATCGCCTTAGTAAGATCAGATATTGAGTTGTAAATGAATACTCGTACCCCAGAACAATATCCGGATTTATACTTTTTATTTTTCTTAATATGCCAAAACGGAATACTCTTCCTTTAAAACGAATACCAGTCAACAAATAAGAAAATTTAAATTCTAACTGAGAAGTTAATCTAGTTTGGTCAAATTTATGATTCCAAACATTATCAAAAATAAATACAACTTCCAGATCAAACATTTTACTTAAATCATTAAATTGATCAATTCTATAGGGTGCAAGGGCTGGATGGAATATTAATAATTTCTTCATTGTTTACGATTTAGTACAATCATTCAATCAATTTGTGTCGTCTTTCATTTTTCAAATAAATTGGTAATAAATACCAATTTATTTACTTTTGCATTTTCTTTTCCTGTAGTTTTTAATTGCTTGTCTGATAGGTACTGAATATTTTGATTGTCGAATTTTTAATTTAGCAGTAGAAATCAAAACCTTAAATTTTCCAACCATATAATCAACCGAGTAGGATCTATATACATAATAAAAAAAGAGGGAATGTGGTTCTGCTAATAATCTCCTTTTATACTCAGCTTCACCCCATAAAAAATGAAATGTATTAATTCCTTTATTGATAGAAGTTTCAATTATATATATAAAGCACATTTCACCTAAATTGAATTTAGAATAATTATTATTGTGCCCGATAACATGTGCAAAAATTTTATTATTCAATACTGTTGCAATACAGCCTGCAACTATTTCTCCATCAATCTCAATAGTTGCAATGCAACCATAGAAGGTTGAGAATCTATAAATACTATCATTAAATGTATTGATAACACATGGAATGGTACCTTTTGACAGCATTCTATTGCAATTAAGCAAAATTATTTCATCAACTACACTTTTTCCTATTTCAGGACCATACTTTGTTTCAAATTTTGCTGTAGGAAATTCCTTTAAAAATCGGCTTTTTCTATTTTTAATATTCTTTCTCACATGGTAACTAAGTTTCTGATAATAATCATCTAATGTAGAAGGTAATCTTAAAATCTGATCATCTGATTTAAAACTTAGAAAAGACCTATTAAAATTATAGTCTTTATACGATGCTATAATTTCTATTTTTTTTATTTCAGGATGTTTTTTGAAAATATTTTCTAAAAATTCCGAAACAATATCTTCATCAATAGATACCAACGAGTTAAAACATGTGGAAGTATTGCTTTTATTTCCATAAACTAGCAATTCAATAAGTTTACCATTTTCCTTTACTGTAAAATAATTGACATCACAATCAGGATAATTTATTTCAATATAACGAGAAGTACTTATAAATGAGGAATATTTTTCAATCAAAAATGATTCATAATCAACGGGAATACCATTAAAACTTTCAAACGTCAACATATTAATTATTTGCATAAACAAACTTTATAAATTCTAAAAAAAAATAAAAATCAATCGAAAATAATAATTTGAAAAATTCAAATCAGACATCGCCGTAACAATCAATTAATAAATGAATCATATTTATTAATTAAAATGGATCCATATTCTATGGGTAGACCGATGAAACCTTCGATTGAAATCATATATTTTAAAAAATTAGTCTTTGTTTATTTTCTTCCACTCATCAATAAAGTCTTTTTGAGTATTTGACATCAACGAGTGCTTATTCATCAAGTTTATTTCATCAACAACATCAATTGAATTCAAGAAAATAAATAATTTATCAATTGTTTCATTCTCATTCAAAGGATCAAATAGAATTCCACAATCCGAATTAATTAAAGAAGAAGCACCGGCAAATTTCGAACAAAAAACTTTCGTTCCAAAAATTAGAGATTCATTAACAACAGCACCATAAGGCTCATAAATACTAGGTAAAACGAGGCCTGAAGCGCATAGATACCATGCATAAAGTTCAATATCTTCAAATCTTCCAGGCAACAATATTTTATCATATAACATTTTTTTTTCTATAGCTATTTCAATATCTTTTCGATCTTCTCCATTGCCTACTAGTACTAGAACAATATCTTCATATTCATTTAGCGTTTGGCTTATAGTATTTACAAATCTTATAAGACCTTTTGCATGAACAAATCTACCAACGTATAATAGTACTTTTTTACCTGTAAGCTGATATTTATGTCTATATTCATTTGCAACAACCTCTAATTTAGCTCCATTATTTCTTAATCTTTCAGGGTTCTGTAAAATAGGAGACACTATAATCTGATTTCCATTTAGTTTAAATTCATCCTGATAAAATTGTGAAACTTCTTTTGATAAAACAATAAGATAGTCTAACCGCCCAACAGAAAATTTGCGTGCAAATGATCTGATTTTAGATTGAACATGATTACAAATATCTAAACTATCATCAATTGTTGATCCAATTTTTTGATTAATAACACCTAATTGTTTTAATAGAATCAAATATTGAGTCGTAAATGAGTATTCATATCCAATAATAAAGTCTGGATTAAACTCTCTTATCTTTCTTAAAATACCAAAGCGGAAAACTCTTTCTTTATATCGAGGGCCTATTAATAAAAAAGTATATTTGCAATTTAACAATGAAAGCAATTTGCTTTGATTAAATTTATCGTAAAAGACATTAGTGAATAGAAATACTACCTCTATTTCATATATCTGATTTAAATCATTGTATTGATCAATCATATAAGGTGCTAATGCGGAATTAAAAATCAATAATCTATTTTTCATTCTACTTGCTTTACAAATATGAATATCTTATACAACACAACAAAATATAATTTTAAGGCTGAAATCAACAATATTTATCTATAATAACCATATTAATTTTAATGTCTTTCTCGTTCCCAATAAATATTATCCTTTACTTTCTTCGCTGGGACACCCGCATAAATAGTGTTAGGTTCTACACTTCCTGTTACAATGGCCCCAGTTGAAATGATAGCACCATCACCAATAGTAACTTTTTTTAGTACTTTGACATCAGTTCCTAGCCAAACATGAGTGCCAATTTTTACAGGTTTATTTGCATTTATTCTTTGATTAGAATCTTTAGAAAAAATAGCATGACTATCCCCGTTGCGAATTTCAATTTTATTTGAAAACATACAGTCCTCGCCTATGGTTATAGATTCGCCTTCGGTTGCCGCAATATGACCACCCTGTATAGTTGTTCTACATCCAACAATTATTTTACCGCCATCATCTTCAATCCATAATTCCAAATCATTAAGAATGCAATGTTTTTCAATTTGTATTTCACAATTATTTCCACGTATATAAAACAAACAGTTATTTAATCTATTTTCGGTTGCAATTTTTACAACATTGTTCTTGCCATTAATTTGAATACGGGTTTTTCTCAAAAAAGCTCCTGTATATTGAATGTTGTTATGTCGTTTCCCTATCACACAAAAAAATATTGGTAAACTATAAATGGCAGCTGCAAACTTTAATAGTTTATCCGAAGATTTCATTCTTGTTATCAATTGATTTTTCATACTTTATTTTAATTCTACTTTACCAAATTAGATTTTATTAATGTAGCCAAATTACGAAAGCAAAATATAACATTAAATTCTATTCATTACTTACACTAAAAAAATGGGAACAAAAAAAACTTACTATTTATATTTCACCCAAATCCATGGGCAAAACACACGTAAATGAATAGTAATAAAATGAAAACAAGCCTGCTTAATGCCGTTGTGCCTTTTATCGAATCTGAAAAATTCGATAGGGTGATTACCCAAAGCAGTATAAAGCAATTTGAATCGCTTGCGTAAAGTTGTTTTAGGATTACACCATGCCGCTAAATCTTTATGTTCGTCACACTCACCCAACACTCCTGGAACTACAACGGATGACACACCACACTTTGATGCTCTTAATCCATAATCAAAGTCTCCCAAAGCATGATGAAACAAAGGATCGTTCATGCCCACTTTTTGAAATACAAATCGGGGAATCAATACGACATTCCCATTAAAATAGTCACAATGTTGTAGTTCATCCGTCGGTTTAACTAAACCAACCGTCATTGAACGACCACCATAGGTAATAAGCTCTTTGTTGTCCTCTGCGCAAGTTGAACCGACCAATATTTTTTGATCGTTTGTTTCAACCGAACTCGCCAATAATTCAGTTAATGCATTGTCATATAGGACTATATCATCGTTCAACCACAAGTAATAGTCAACATCTTTCTTAGCTGCTTCGCTCCACGCTCTATTCATTCCGCGATTCCAAAACAGAGTGCCGTCACCTTGTATTATATTAATTAATGGGAATTGCTCACGTACTGCTTCATTCGTACCATCAATACTTCCATCGTCCACCAAAAAGACCTCAAACAAATAGCCTTCAGGTACAATGCAAGCGTATAAAGATCTTAAACACGCAACTGTTTTGTTTTTACGATTGTGGCAGGTAAGTAGAACTGCTAAAGATTTCATTTTAAATGTTTCTTATAAATTTCGCAGGATTTCCACCCCATATTTCATTTTTTGGAATTGATTTCGTAACCACAGAACCTGCACCAATTATTGAGTTTTCACCTATTGTCACCCCTTTCAACACAATGGAATAAGCTCCTATAAAAGCATTGTCCTTTACTACAACAAGTGCTTTGGCTTTGTGTTGCAAGTCTGAATTCCCTGCCCGTAGTTTGGGATCTAACGAATGAAAATCGGTATCATATATCTTCACACCGCCCCCTATTTTTACATGATTGCCAATGGTAATACTTTGGTGGCAAATCAAAGCAGCCTGTGACATTCCCACATTATTGCCAATGATTAATGTGGCACCTCTATCCACAAAAAAAGTACAACGATCAAAACAGCCTATAGGATTACCTTGTGCACCATTATTCATAGATAGATTTTCACCAAAAATGCAAGTACCTCCAATGGCCACAGAAACAAATGGAATGCCATTCGATTTAAAGTTCTTATAACGAATATTGTTACCCCAAAAAATTATATGGCAATGCATTGTGTCTATTAGAGTATCTGCAAAGGCAAAAAACTTTATAATTGCTTTATAAATTAGGTATGTTCTCATTCACAATAGTTTTATAAATGTTATTCAAACTTTCAGCATTTTTCTTACCATCATGACGCTCAAAGGCAACTTTTCGCTCTTTCCCGCTTATTGCTTCTGCCTGTTTGCTGTCTGCAAATAACTCGCAAATTCGCATTGCTAATAAGGTCGTTTCTTCAAAACGATACAAGTAACCTGTCTCACCATCCTTTACCATATCCATACTTCCTCCTACATACGAAGCAATACATGGTGTACCAACCAATTGGGCTTCACCAACTGAATTAGGACTATTTTCAATGGAGGAAGGGCAAACAAACACGTTTGATTTCATATACCAATTAACCATTTCCTGCTCATCTAGCATACCAAGAAATTCAAACTTATCAGCCACATTATCCTTCTTCATCAATTGTTCAAGGTAATTTGAAAAACCATTTTTTCTAAAAGAACTTGTTTTCATAAAATTATTTCCGGCAACAAATACTTTTGTCTCTGGATAATATTTTAACACAATAGATAATGCTTTTACTAGTTGTTGAATTCCCTTAATAGGAGTTTGAGCTTGACTTAAAAATATGGAGTACTTTATACAATCATCATACCGCCATTTATTCCTATAAAATGATGACCTTAAGGTTTCATTGCAAAAATGATATGTTGCATCGGGATTTATAGCCCATGCGTGTGATTTGTCCCACGAGGTTCGACCTATAATATAGTCAACGCTTTTCAATAATTTCTGTTCACACTCACCTCTTTTTTTCATTTTCTTTTGTTGATCAAACAAAGAATCATTGCGAAGTATATCTCTTATCGTTATTGATTTTTTTATATCTTTCTCACAAATTCCCCCCAAATAATAATCAGTATAGATACTTACCAGACCTTGAATGGATACTACAACTTTATCTTTACCGCAAGCATTTATCCAGGCTAAAGAGTGTGGAGATTCAGAGCCGTGAATATGGACTATATCCGGATTAAATTCCGCTTTTACTTGATTATAATATAATTCAAGGCGGACACTATTTCTTATTCCACCTCCGTTTGAGGGAATTAAATAATAACGAATCTTATAATTGTCAATACATTTTAAAACCTTTCCAGGGTATAAAGCGACTACTGCCAGCTTAATATTAGGATTAGTTTCTAAAAGAGCTGTTGCTCCCGAATACATCCACCCGCCTACTACCGGAGCAATAATATGTAATTCATAGCAAACTTCAGGAAATAGTACGTTTGATATCCAAAGGACTCTCATGTGGTCTTATATTTATTCTTTTTACTTTTCTGCTGCTAAAAATACCTCTTACCCAAATTTCAACCTCCCTATCATTCATTTGGCGGAATTTATTTGAGAAGCAAAGCCCTAGTAAAACAAGATCCATCATATAAAATGTTTGAAACATTGGCTTTTCCCAAATAAATGACATTAACCATAAATATGCAACATATAGACCAACTCCTTTTACATAACGACTTCTACTCTTATATATAGCAAGATAGCTGGCTCTGAAAAACATTAGAAAATAAATAATGACTCCTATTACTCCATACCAAAGTAGAATATCCATAATACCGACTTCATTGCCATACCGTCCTTTTAACCCAGTACTTTCGTCTGTCCCCCAAGAATTGTCAACTCCTTCATCGCCAAAAGCGGGACTGCGACCTAATATCCAATCATTATTATTATTCAGTGTGTAAAATACATTTTCAAATATAAATGTTCGGGAATCTGCCTTTAGGCTTACATCTTCCAACTGACCCTCATCATTAGTTCGTTTTCGGGTATGATCTCCTTTTATGTAATCATCCATATTTAAAACATTGAATTCACTTGAAACGCCAAGCCATAAAAAGATAAATGGTGCAGATAAAAAAGCTATATGTACAATCCGAATCATTTTCGGAAATGTTCGATAAAAGTAGAATATAAATAATCCTATTGAAGCAGCAACAATAATTTTAGCTAAATCATTTCTATGTTCATTTGCTATAAAATATAAAACACAAATACCAATGAGCAACAATCTATTCTTTTTAGGTATAAATGCAAAGAATAACATCAAAATTGAATATGGTAAAAAGTCTAGAAGTGTCGGAGATTTATAAAAAAGAACAGATAAAATAACTAATGGAAAAAAAGACTTCCAATACAACCCCCAATAGTTTCGCACAATAGTCAAATTGGAACTTACTAGTATAACAATGTAAAACAGTGTTATTATAAGATTTGAAATAACCATCTTCCACATCCAATAACCTTCTGCATAAAATGTCGCACGGATAAATTCAAGGACCAACCACCCAATAAAAGTGAGAGTAAGGTAGAACCCTCCTTTATCCATTTTTTTTACGTCAAAACTAGTGCTTAGACTTTTGAATAAAATAAAAATAATAGCAATCATAAAAAACCATGAAAAAGGTTCGGGTAGTTTAAAAATCACACTGAGCATTACACTTAACATTACTGCAAATAAAGCCCAAGATGTGACCTTACTATAAGAATTATGTATTTCCATGAATTTGTCTATTCCAGTTAAGTTTCAATAAAGAAAAGCATATAAAAATCTCTCCAAAATAACAATAAGTAGTGTCTAAAATATAATGTCGTACTTTTTACCAAAATTATTCAATACATACGACAAGCGTTCTTTGAGATTCTGAAAACAGATATATGCATTAAAAGGTATCCATTGATACTTAATTCTTCTCCAAAGAATT
>Ga0302206_1000263_pt1 | contig 21581 bp, 15 predicted proteins | sample II_Fen_E2_1_FD_194581 | JGI IMG/M metagenome (GOLD analysis project Ga0302206, IMG submission 194581) | Peat permafrost microbial communities from Stordalen Mire near Abisko, Sweden - II_Fen_E2_1 | ecosystem: Environmental > Terrestrial > Soil > Wetlands > Permafrost | place: Sweden: Abisko...
AATGAGCGAAGCAGATCGTACAGCAGCAGTAAGTGATGCCAGACAAGCTATAGAGAAAAAAGCTACCGAAGGGAATAATTACAGGGCTCAGGTTGGAAGCTTTTATGGTGGAAATTATTTTTACCTCCTTCTATATGAGAGATATAATGATGTCCGTCTGGTCGGAGCGCCACCTTCATCCATAGGCAAATTCGGTTCCGATACCGATAACTGGGAATGGCCCCGTCATACAGGTGATTTCAGTGTTTTCCGTGTTTACACCGCTCCCGATGGAATGCCTGCTCCTTATTCAAAAGATAATATCCCTCTGAAACCTAAACACTTTTTACCGGTTTCAATAAAAGATCGAAATAAAGGTGACTTTGCTATGATCATGGGTTATCCCGGAAGAACTAACAGGTATATGACCTCTTTCGAAATAAATGAACAGCTGCAGATCGTACATCCCGACAGGATAAAAATACGCGGGATAAAGCAGGATATCTGGATGAAGGATATGCAGGCAGACCAGAAAGTAAATATTCAGTATGCAGCAAAATATTTCGGTTCTTCAAACTACTGGAAATATTCAATAGGTCAGAAAGGCGGTCTCGAAAGACTTAATGTGAAGGCAAAGAAAGAAGAACTTGAAAATCAATTTAACAAATGGGTGATTGCAACGCCTGAACGTAAGGCAAAATACGGAGAAGCACTGAATATGATAAAGACAGCAATTGAAGGCAGGGCAGAATATTACAACGCGCTTCAATATTACAATGAATGTATTCAGGGATGTGAACTTTTCAGCCTGAACCGTGGAGTTGATGGTTTGATCACTGCCCTCAAAGCAAAAGATAACCAGAAGATATCGGATGCTGTCGATCAGATTAAGAAAAGCAGCAGTGCCTTTTACAAGGACTATAATCCTTCCACAGATATTAAATCGATGAAAGCCATGCTGAAGCTTTACAGAGCCGATGTTCCTTCCAAATTCCATCCCGATTTTTATGCGAGTATCGTCGATAAAAAATTCAAAGGTGATATCGACAAGTTTGTTGATGATATGTTTGCAAAATCAGTGTTTGCAAGTGAGGCAAAACTGACTTCTTTCCTTGCCAAACCTGTTCTTAAAACAATTGAAAATGATCCGGTTTATCTGACAATAACATCAATTCATAAAGCCGGAGGAGATATCTCCAAAGAATCAAGCCAGTTTGATGCAGCTCTTGCTACCGGTAAAAGACTATGGATTGCAGCTCTGATGGAGATGGTTCCTGAAAAGACCCAGTATCCCGATGCAAACTCAACAATGAGATTGAGTTACGGGACTGTTCAGGATTATGATCCCAGGGATGCTGTCACTTATAAATATTACACTACCCTTCAGGGTGTTGTGAATAAATATAAGCCTGGAGATTATGAATTCGACCTGCCAAAGAGACTTATCGATCTTAACAATAAGAAAGAATACGGCAGATATGGCTCTTCAAAAGGCTACATGCCCGTTTGCTTTCTTACCACAAATGATATTACAGGTGGTAACTCAGGAAGCCCGGTTATGAATGGAAACGGTGAGCTGATTGGATTGGCGTTCGACGGCAACTGGGAATCAATGAGCGGCGACATTGCTTATGAACCTGAACTGCAAAGAACTATTGTTGTCGACATACGCTATGTGCTCTGGATAATGGATGTCTATGCCGGCGCAAAACATCTCGTTGATGAGATGAATATAGTTCAGTAAAATCTACTTGCTAAAAACTCAACCCGGGCGAAATGCCCGGGTTTTTTTGTTCTCTCCTAGGTAGTTCTGTTCTGAGAAAAGTGCCCCCTGGCCGCTTTGCGGCCATCCCCCTGAAGGGGGACTAATTCTCTGCTGTTAAGATAAATTTCACTTAAATATAGTGTATTAACCCTCCTTCAGGGGGGAAAGGGGGCAAAAAGCAGAAGAGGTATTTTGGCCCAGAGAACCAAAACTATAAGGAGTGGCTAAGGGGTATAGTATTTGGAGCAAATTAAAGTGAATTTAATTATCTTTGCATCAAACTTTAAAATATGCATTTCAGCCTGATTGAGATTCTTGCCGCTTTTATGGTCCTTTTTGCAATTATCGACATCCCGGGGTCAATTCCTATAATCATCGACATAAAGGCCAAATCGGGTAATATAAAATCGACAAAAGTGACTCTTGTCTCATTCATGATACTTCTTGCCTTTTTATTTATTGGAAGCCCGTTATTGGGGATCTTCGGCATTGATGTATCATCTTTTGCTATTGCCGGTTCATTTATAATCTTTCTGATAGCTATGGAAATGATTCTGGGTATCGAACTTTTTAAACAGGACTCACATGGAGGAGGATCGATATTCCCAATAGCATTCCCTTTGATTGCAGGTGCCGGGTCAATAACTACTATCCTTTCATTGAAGGCTGAATATCATACAATTAATATTTTCATTGCCCTCGTTCTAAACATGGTTGTCATTTATCTTGTTTTGCGGCTAACCTCAATATTTGAGAAGATACTGGGTGCAGGCGGACTGCAAATCCTCAGAAAGGTTTTCGGCGTCATACTTCTATCAATTGCAATAAAGCTTTTCGTTACCAATACAGGTATAGTCCTGCATCATGCAAAGTGAAATCACAATATATACCGACGGAGCTTCTAGCGGAAACCCGGGTCCCGGAGGATTTGGCGTTGTGCTTATCTCTGGTAAACACCGGCTTGAGAAATCGGCCGGATACAGGCTTACAACAAATAACAGGATGGAACTTCTGGCGGTCATCGAAGGGCTCGAGTCTCTTAAAATATCCGGAAGCAGAGTTGTAGTATATACCGATTCAAAATATGTGGCAGATTCTGTTGAAAAAGGATGGGTGTTACAATGGGAATCCAAAGCTTTTAAAAAGAAAAAAAACTCTGATCTTTGGATAAGGTTTCTTAAGATATATCGTAAACATAATGTAAGGTTTGTCTGGATAAAAGGTCACGCTAATAACTCTGAAAATGAGATTTGTGACCGGCTTGCTGTTGAAGCCTCAAAGGGAATACTTCTCGAAGATACCGGATATTCCCCTGAGGATGCGACAAATATGTTATTATAAATAAAATCTGATTAAACAGGTAGCTGATGGAGAAACTTTTTATTCGTCCTACTAATATTACACCTGAGGTCCACTTCTCACCACAGGATAACATTTTTCTCATCCGTGGAATATCTTCCCCTGAAGATGTTCGTGCTATGTACTACCCTGTAATTGAATGGATGAAGGAGTATATTAATGAAATTATTGCGACAAGGAACCTAAGTTATACTTCAGATTCCCCATTAAGATTCAGAACTGAATTGGCATATTTCAATTCATCATCGGCTAAATTCCTGTATGACATTTTCCTCGAGATGAAGAGACTTATTCCAGCCGGAATACCGTATATTGTTGAATGGGTTTACGATGAAGAAGATATTGACCTGAAAGAAGCAGGGGACGATATTGCACTGCTCGTTGAAATGGAATTTTCATATATATCAAAGAAAAGTGGTACATAATGAGGGGACAAACAGAACTTTACACACTCTTTGAGCAGCTGTCAATTCAGTATGAATATCATGAACATCCTCCACTTGCTACAATCGAAGATGCTAAAATTCACTGGAAGGATTATAATTCTGGAAGATGCAAGAATATCTTTTTCAGGAATCATAAAGGAGACAGACACTATCTGGTTATCCTCGAACATCTGAGACAACTTAATATAAAGAACTTTGAGAAGCTTCTGAAACAGGGAAAGCTCACATTTGCTTCTGATCAGCGACTAAAAAAATACCTTGGAGTTGGACCTGGTTCTGTTTCACCATTCGGCCTGATTAATGATATTGATAAACATGTCCATCTCTTCATCGATGAGAAATTGAATGAATTTGACCGCCTGACTTTTCATCCAAATATAAATACTGCCTCGCTGGTTATTTCAAAATCTGACTTTCTTAAGTTTCTGGAGTGTACTGGAAATTCATTCGAATTCATCCATCTCTACGAATAGGGTAAAAGTTATACTTAAAGGTCTTCAATTGCCCTCGGATTTCTTAAAGTAGAATTAGTGTAGATTTTATGAAATCTATTAGCCAAAAATAAAATTTCTGAAGTGTTGTCCCAGGGAACAGGTAGGTGAATCAAAAAGATGAAATTAAAAAAACAGACTTTTTTTGCATCAAAATCCTTTATTGTACGTCTTTATTCAGAAAACTACTAACTAATTATTATTCATGAAAAGAATTCTTAGCACAATACTGATCATGTTTTTGCTTCTTCCAGTGATTTTAGGACAAGACCTGGTAAAGAAGCAATATATTGCAACCCAGATAATTACCCCCCCTGTCATCAATGGAATTCTTGATGATGAAGCGTGGCAATCGGGTTCCTGGGCTGGTGGTTTCACTCAAAATCAGCCATACAATGGCAAACCGGAAACTCAAAGAACCGAATTCAAGATTCTGTTTGATGATAATAATCTCTATGTAGCCATTAAGTCTTATGATACAGCGCCTGATAGTATTGTCAACCGGCTGACGCGAAGGGATGAAGCTGACGGTGATCTGGTAGGCATAATACTTGATAGTTTTCATGATCTCCGCACAGGCTTTTTGTTTGGCGTCAGTTCTGCCGGTGTTAAATATGATCAGATGTTTGTGAATGATTCCGGAAACGGAGATTCATCATGGGACCCAAACTGGTGGGTTAAAACCTCAGTAAATAAAGAAGGTTGGGTCGCCGAAATGAAAATTCCTTTCAGTCAGGTAAGATTTGATAAAAACTCAGGTGAAGTATGGGGACTTGATGTGGCTAGAATTCTTTACAGAAAGAACGAACAATGCTTCTGGCAACATATACCGAGAGATGCTCCCGGACTGATTCATCTGTTTGGAGAACTGAAAGGTCTTGAGCAGATTAAACCACGTAAAATTTTTGATATAACCCCATATGGCGTTGCCAAAACTGAAACTTTTCAGGCTGTTCCGGAAAATCCATTCCAGGCAAAAGGAAAGCTTTCAAAACTGAACGGAGGCATTGATGCTAAAATAGGTGTCACAAATAATATGACTATGGACCTGACAATCAATCCTGATTTTGGCCAGGTTGAAGCCGACCCTTCTGTCGTAAATCTATCGGCTTATGAAACATTTTTTAGTGAGAAACGGCCATTCTTCATCGAAGGAAATAATATCACAAACTTCGGTTTAGGTATTGGTGACGGAGGCGTCGGAAACGATAATCTCTTCTATTCCAGAAGGATCGGTCGCCAGCCACAAGTATATCCCGACTTGAAAGACGGATGGTATGCCGATATTCCTACAAGAACAAATATACTTGGTGCAGCAAAACTTACCGGAAAGACTAAAGACGGACTTTCCATAGGTATTGTTGAAGCAATGACCGCGCAGGAAAAGGCGGAGATCGATACCATAGGCGGCCGAAAATATTCAACAGTTGAACCATTCACAAATTATTTCGTTGGCCGCATTCAGAAGGATATTAACAATGGCAACACCTTAATCGGAGGGATTCTTACCAGCACAAACAGAGAACTCGATGCAGATGTTAAAGATCTGTTGCATAAAGCAGCGTATACGGGCGGAGTTGATTTTACTCAATATTTCAAGAACAAAAGCTGGATGTTCAACCTTAATACAGCTTTCAGTATGGTAGAGGGTTCTAAAAAAGCAATCACAAATACACAGGAATCTTCGGCACATTATTTCCAGCGTCCTGATAAAAACTACGCTATCCTTGATACCAGCAGAACTTCACTTGGCGGAGCCGGAGGAAGAATGCAGATAATGAAACTTAACGGACATTGGAATTTCCTCGGAGCAGTGTTATGGAAAACACCAGGATTTGAAACCAATGACCTAGGTTATATGCGTGTAACTGATCAGGTTCTTTCTGTTCTTTGGGCCGGATACAGTCAGTTTAATCCAAAAGGGATATACAAGAGTTTTAATCTAAATTCTGATTTTTTCCAAATTACGAATTTCGGAGGCAACTGGCTCGGCGGGGGTTATGAATGGAATGCAAATATGAATCTTAAAAATTTCTGGAGCATATTTACCGGAGGGAGCCTCAGCACTGCCTCGATTTCCACCGACATGCTACGCGGGGGACCAATGATGAAAATGCCCGGCAGCATCAATTCGCGTATCGGCTTCTCAACGGATAATCGCAAGAAGCTTACCTTCAATGTTTTTACAAATGGATCAATAGGTTTTGAAAACAGTAATAAAAACCTGTATACTGAAGTTGATATATCTTATAAACCATCTAATTATATTGTTTTTACAATAAGCCCGGGATACAACAAGTCATATTCAGAACTTCAATATGTGACTCAAACTGATTTTAATGGTAATCCAAGGTATGTTTTTGCCAGCATAAATCAGAAAACAATAAGTACATCTTTCAGAGTGAATCTTAACCTGAGTCCCAATCTTACATTTCAGTACTGGGGACAGCCATTCGTAGCTACAGGGAAGTACTATGATCATAAGTTCATAATACAACCGATGTCTGATTCTTATCACGACAGATTCTGGACATATTCTCCGAGTCAGATCAGCTATGATGGCAGTCAGTATAATGTTGATGAGAATGTTGATGGAAAAATTGACTACACAATAGGGAAAAGTGATTTTAATGTAAAGCAATTTCTTTCAAACCTTGTTGTAAGATGGGAATATAGTCCGGGATCAACAGTTTTCCTTGTCTGGAGTCAGACCAGAAGTTATTATACCGATTCGGGTCAGATGGATTTTTTCAACAATGTTGGAGATCTGTTCAATAAAGGCAAAAATGTTCCTCACAACGTTTTCCTGATTAAATTCAGTTATCGGTTTGGCTTAAAATAGATTTTAGAAAAAATTGTTTGGGTAGGGGCAGTTGAAAAAGTAGGCTTATCTGATTTTTTTCCTTTGTGTTACTTTGTGTCCCGATAGCTATCGGGATACTTTGTGATCCTTTGTGGTTCAATGCATTATGTTTTACCACAAAGAGGACCAAGCGTTTAGAAATAGCCTTGCAGGCTATTTTAGCGCAGGTGCCAGACTGCCGCGATGGCGCTATCACGAAGGTTCACAAAGGACTTTTTCAACAGCTCCTGCTTTTTATATCTCCTTATGAACATTGCAGTTCATATTTTTGTTCCTTCCTTTGACTCCTCACTTATTCGGTTACAAATACCTATTATGAAACTATCTGCAATTCTAATTTTTTTGACTCTTTCATTCCAATCATTTTCACAAGAGAAACCTGCTTATAAAATATTTGCCAGTGAAGGCAAAAGAGCTGATTATGAGGATATTATTAAAGCTTCAGCCAAATCGGATGTTGTTTTTTTCGGTGAGCTTCACGATAACCCTGTTGCACACTGGCTGGAGCTCGAGCTGACCAAAAGCCTTTTCACAGCCAGAGGAAAAGAACTTGTTCTGGCAGCAGAAATGTTCGAAACAGATAATCAGATCCTTATTGATGAATATTTTTCAGGAATAATAAAAGAAACAAATTTTGAGAGTGAGGCACGTCTCTGGAAAAACTATGCAACTGATTATAAACCGCTATTAAATTTTGCGAAGGAGAACGGACTTAAATTTGTAGCCTCTAATATTCCAAGACGGTATGCTTCGGTTGTCTCTTCAGGAGGCTTTGAAGCCCTTCAGAAAATACCTTCCGAAGAATTTAAGTATATAGCACCTCTTCCAATTGAATATGATCCTGAACTTGCCTGTTACAAAGATATGCTATCAATGGGCGGCTCAATTGGTGGCCAGATGGGTGGCAAGGTGAGTGAGAACCTTCCTAAAGCACAGGCAATAAAGGATGCAACTATGGCAAAATCCATCGCAAATAACTGGCTAAAGGGTCAGACTTTGATTCATTTTAATGGCAGCTATCACACCGACAAGCATTTGGGAATTCTCTGGTACCTGAATAAATATAACCCATCAATTAAAGTTTTAACCATCACTTCTGTTCTACAGGACGATATTGAAAAATTAAGTGATGAAAACAAAGGATTGGCGGATTATGTGATAGTAATTCCATCCTCTATGACCAGAACATACAAGTAACACAAAGGACAAACGACGCAAGAGTCACGACTCAGGGAAGAAAAGTATTGGATTTCTCTATGCCGTGAGTTGTGAGTCGTGAGTCTGTTAAGTTGGCATCGTTTTTGCTCTTAGATATTATAAGAGTTACCTCTGATTTTACATAGTTACACGGTTGTCTGTGAAGTATTAACAACTAAAAACTATCAGAAATGAAGAGGAAAAATGAAAAGGTCCCGGAATTTGATGAGATCATTTTCGAGAACCGAAACAAAACTTACGGAGCATACGATCTCCGGAAACGCTACAAATCAGTCGCCAGTATCTCTATCCTTTGCGTAATTGCATTAAGTGCAATTCTGATTTCAACACTGGCCTTTACATCAGAAAAAGGGACTAACCCCCCGGGACCAAATGAAAACCCCGTCTTTTATTTACCCAAACCTTTTGATCAGGAGATTGTTCGTCCACCTGAGGTTAAAGCCCCTGCCGAACTTATAAAAGCAATAAAAAATCTGGCGCCAGAAATTGTTACTGATTCATCGGAAGCTACACCATTTATTCCTATTACCGATGATCTTATTGCGACAACTAAGAATGGCAATGTTACAGATTCAATTGCATATAAAGAACCTGTCACTCCTGAAATACCGGTGGAGGAAAAGATATTTATTGTTGTTGAGGAAAAGCCTGAATACCCCGGAGGCGAACCGGCTCTTTTCAAATTTATCAGTGAGAACCTTATTTATCCCTCCGAGGCCCAGATTAACAATATTGCAGGAAGAGTCATTCTGAAATTCGTTGTTAATCCCGATGGATCTGTTGGCAGGATAGAAGTTCTCAGAGGCATTGATCCTCTGCTCGATAACGAGGCTATACGAGTTGTGAAAACCCTACCAAAGTTCAAACCTGGGAAACAGGGAGGAGTGCCCGTAAAGGTCTGGTTTATGTTACCGGTACTTTTCAAAATTGAAAGTAACTGATTGAATGACGTTTACCCTTTGTGAGACTTAGTGTGATACTTTGTGTTCCTTTGTGTTTAAAAGGTTTTGTTTTTACCACAAAGGGCACGAAGGGTAGCGCAAAGGTACACTAAGGTAACTTTGGCTATTTCAATTTGTCTGTTTTCTGAATTTCTCCAAATAATGCTTTGAAGCATTTTACCTGCGAATTCTCTGAATTATCCGGTTTCCTGCCATAATAATTATCGAGAAACTGCCCGGCTCCTGACCAGATTGTCTGCATAATGCCCAGGTAACGTTCTTTCATTTCAGGTGTAGAACAACTTCTGAACCTAACCATATCCTGTGCCTGAAGAATAGCGCTCCCCTGATTTCTCCATGGACAGGTAACAACGCTCAGTCCTTTCATTGCAAAATAAACCGGCGTCTGATCGGGACGTTCATAATGCCAATCGCATATTATCACATCTTTTGGTATCATATCTACAGCCCTGTAAGTATTATTATAGCTTGCCTCCCATTCTCCTAATCCTGTTGTTTTGCCATCAATAAGACGGTCACCCCATATCCAAAGTTTACGTCCTTTAAGAGAAAGATGATCATGTATTGTACGAACTTCACCTGCAAACAGTTCTGCTTTATCTCTGCCGGAACAACGTGGACATTGAGCTTCTCCGATATAGAATACTTCATCCATTCCCGCATGAAATGCCTCAGATTCAAATACATCACAAATCTCATCAATAATATCAAATACAATTTTGTGAACATCGGGGTGAAGCGGGCAGTAGCTCTTGCAATACAATCCGTCGGCATTTGGCCATACATATTTGTCAGGCATTTTGACTAACGGTGTCTCATCAAACTGAGGATAAACCTTCAATAAATTTGTTGTTCTGCCAGCCCAGGACTGGTGTCCAAGCAGATTTACCTGTGGTATAATTTGAATACTATTCTTTTTGCATACAGCAACCAGCTTTTTAATTTCCTTCTCTGACAAGGCTGACGAATCGCGAAGTTCCGGATGACTTTCATACTGATAATTATAATCCACCCTCAGGATAAGGGTATTCGCTGAACGGGGAGCAAGTTCTTCATCAATGAATTTAACGAAAGCATCAACATCCTTTGATTGCGGAGCCGCAATACAAAAACCACGAACAGGAAGGATATCAGCCTGAATGGGTTTTGAATTTCTGGTTTGTTGTGAATATAAAAGACTGGTTATCGCCAGAAACATTGTAGCAAGAATATTTCTCATAAGGAATTTTTTATAAATATTGTTAATAAATCAATACTAAAGATAAAGTTATTCAATTTCCCAATACTCCAATATGTCAGGAAGAGTTGGATATCTCAGAAAGGGTGGGTAACTTTGTGAGATATATAAGAATGACGATATGCCCGCCTGATGAATAATTCTCCTTTTATCCCTCTGCAAATATTGCTTAATAAATATTTTTTCAGGTACTGTCTGCTTCAAATCATCGGTATAATCTGGTTATCTCCCGAAGCATCATCTCAGGGCTATTTTCAGCAGAGGGTGAATTTTGAAATTCATGTCACTCTCAATGACACGAAGCATGAGCTAAAAGGATTTGAGGCAATTGAGTATACTAATAATTCTCCTGACACTCTCGGGTTTATCTATTTCCACCTCTGGCCTAATGCATATTCTGCCAATAACACCCAGTTAGCCAAAGAGTTAATAATAAGAGACGGTAAATCAAAATTGTTCAATGATCCTGAGTTGAGAGGATATATAGATTCTTTAGATTTTGAAGTTGAGGGTCAAAGTATTATATGGAGTTACCATGAGGGCTATCCTGATATCTGTCAACTCATGCTTAACCAACCTCTTAAACCGGGTGAAACTGTCAAAATCACTACACCTTTCCATCTGAAAATTCCTGAAGGAGTTACATCGCGACTGGGACATATAGGTGAATCGTACCAGATATCGCAGTGGTATCCAAAGCCAGCAGTATACGACAGAACGGGATGGCACCAGATGCCATACCTCGACCAGGGCGAGTACTATTCCGAGTATGGCAGCTTTGATGTAAACATCACTCTGCCTTCTAATTATATTGTAGGTGCGACAGGAGAACTTCAGAATGAGGAAGAAAAAGATTGGCTAGGCAAAATTTCTGCAGATACTGCCTGGATGAGAATACCAGATTACATAAGTGAAGAATTTCCACCTTCATCAAAACAGACAAAAACACTAAGGTACAAAGAGAACAATATTCACGATTTCGCCTGGTTTGCCGATAAAAGATATCATGTACTTAAAGGTAAAATAACACTGCCGGAATCAGGCAGGGAAGTTACCACATGGGCCATGTTTAATAATCAGGAAGCATATCTCTGGAGAAAAGCAGTCAGATATATTTACAGTGCTTTATGGTATTTTTCAAAATGGAATGGAGACTATCCTTATAAAAACTTTACTGCTGTTCAGAGTGCTCTCAATGCCGGTTCCGGTATGGAATATCCTGGATTGACAGTAATTGGTCTCACCGGTGATTCGTATCTGCTTGATGACGTGATTGCTCATGAAATATGCCATAGCTGGTTTTACAGTGCGATCGGATCTGATGAACGCAGATATCCATTTATGGATGAGAGTATAACAACTGCAAATGAATCGAGATATATGGATGTGAGATACCCCGATAAGAAATTGTGGGAAACAGAAATAAAAAACAGGAAAATAGCCCATTTACTTCATGCAGAAAATATGCCGGAACAGATAGTCCACGAAATGGAGTGGCTTATTCCCGCCCGCAGAAACCAGGAACAGAGTATTAATCTTGCAGCTCCGGAATACAGTAACAGTAATTATGGAAGCATAATATATAGTAAGGCTGCCCAGGGGTTTAACTATCTACGGGCTTACCTCGGAGATTCTCTGTATGATTCTACAATGCATGATTACTACCTTTTGTGGAAAAACAAGCATCCCCGTCCGGAGGATCTGCGGGCAGTCTTCGAATCTCATACAGAGAAAGATCTCTCATGGTTTTTTGATGATTTTATCGGGACTACCAAAAGGCTTGATTATAAGATTGTTCGTTTCAGTAATGGGAAAGTGCTTATAAAAAATGCCGGAGAGCTGAGATCTCCGCTTTTGCTTGCAGGGGTCGATGGGAAATCAATAATCTCGCAGAAATGGGAAGATGGTTTTAAAGGCAGAAAATGGATAAATATGCCATCACAGGATTTTTCAGAGATCAGGATTGACCCTGATCATAAAATGACTGAATTATTCAGGCTCAATAACAATATCCGAACCTCGGGTCTTTTTCGCAAAGCAGATCCCGTTCAACTTCAGTTCCTGTATACCATTGAAGATCCCGAAAAACGATACTTAATTTTTTTCCCGGCTTTTAACTGGACCCACGAGGATGGCTTTATGGCAGGGTTAGCACTTAATAACGGCACAATGATTCCAAAACCTGTTGAGTATTTTGCAATGCCTCTGTACACTTTCCGCAACTCCGGAATAAAAGGCTATGGAAAAATTTCTTTCAATAAAATCCCATATGATAGTTTTATCAGACTTGCATCACTGACTCTCGAGGGAGAACAATTTGGCGCACCGGGAGCATACGACTTTGACAAGATAAAGATCGGACTGGACTTCTATCTGAGATATAAAAACCAGGTTAATCCTTTAAATCAGAAGATTTTTGGATATTACATAACAGCTTCTGACTTAATGCAGATAGAGTCGAAGGGTCCGGCCACGATGCGTTCATATTTTCAGTTCGGATATGCCCTGAACAGGAACAATATAATTAATCCTTTCAGTCTTACAGCCTCTTCAGAATCAGGAAAAGATTATCAGAAGACAGCAATTGAACTTAATTATAAATATAGCTACAGAGGAAAGAAAAACGGTCTGGAATTAAGGCTCTTTGCAGGGACAATGCTGAAAGATAAGGCCTCAGATCCATTTTATGCTTTTTCAGCCAGCGGGAGAAGTGGAAATGAGCTATATCTGTTTGAAGGAGTCTTCCCGGGTCGTTTCAATGAATTCCCAAAGACCTTCTTTTCGCGGCAGATGTCAATTTCTGAAGGAGGATTGATTTCAGCTGTTAACGACAGCCTGGGATACAGCCATTGGCTTTGTTCCCTGACGTTAACGAGCAACCTTCCGGGGATTACTTCAAAGCTGCCATTTAAACCATTTGTAAACCTGTTACTGAACGACCATGGTCAGGGAGCAGTCAAAAAGCCAGCTTTTTTCTATGAAGCTGGTATTAAAGCGGGTATCTGGGATTATTTCGAGATTTATTTCCCTTTTATTGTTTCTGATAATATCAATTCAATAGCAGGATCTATCAAAGAAAGAATCCGCTTTGTTTTCAAACTCGACAAACTAATCCTGTTGAAATCCAAAACTTAGTCTGCAATTATTGCTCGATTTATCAAAGATTTTCCTGATAATCATTTATCTTTCTGTATCCAAAAAAACCAACACTAATCAGTAAAAATATGAGAATATCCTTTTGTATTATGTTTCTTTGTGTTTTCACTCTCTCATATTCACTTGAGCCTGCAGACAGTTCAAAAACGAAATTGAAAGCTGCCGGAACAGTCAGCCTCAATACAAATGGCATATCATCAATACCCGCATTTTCACTTGGCAAGCCTGCAGTTATAGCTTCCGTTTCACTTATAAAAAACAGATTCAGCTATGATCCCCAGCTTGCATATGGCCTTAATTTTAAGGCATGGTTTATCGACAGCTGGCTTCATTATAAATTAATAGACAGGCCACATTTTGAGTTCAGACCAGGTTTCAATTTCAGTACATTTTTCAGTGATTATACAGTACACAATGAAACAATCCTTAAGGATGAAACCATCCGGCAGGCTCAAAGATATTTTACCTTTGAATTCACAGGAATATATAAATTTTCTTCAAACAGTTCTCTGACTTTTGGTTACTGGAATGACAGGGGACAGGACAAAGGAACACTTATGGGTCATTTTTTTAATCTGGTTGGTGAAAAATCTGATATCAATATAGGGAAGAAGGTTTTACTCACCGTAGACCTGCAGATATTTTATATAGATTACCAGGGTAAAAATGACGGCTTATTTTTATCGCCAAAGATATCATCATCGTTAAGAAATGTCCCATTTACTGTTTTCTTTCAGCCTATCCAGGCTTTATATAGTAACATCTCCCCTTTCCCGGGTTTCAGATGGAATTTAGGAATAGCATATTCTCTATAAAAAATACCACCCTTCAGAATCACTAAAGGGTGGCAATCTATTATAATTTCAATCTGCTGTCCTATGCCTTATTTGCGCTGCCGAGTACACTAACAACTTTATGCATATAAAGCTCCTTCAGCTTATCGCGGGCAGGTCCCAGGTAATTGCGAGGGTCGAATTCACCGGGTTTCTCTACAAATACTTTGCGTATAGCTGCAGTCATTGCCAGACGGCCATCGCTGTCGATATTAATCTTGCAGACTGCAGATTTTGCTGCCCTTCGCAACTGGTCCTCAGATACGCCGGCTGTGTTTTCCATTTTCCCTCCATATTTGTTAATCTCCGCAACAATATCCTGAGGTACCGATGATGCACCATGAAGAACAATCGGGAAGCCCGGAATACGTTTTTCACATTCTTCGAGTATGTCAAAACGCAGAGGGGGAGGAAGTTCTCCTGGTTTTACCTTAAATTTGAAAGCCCCGTGTGATGTTCCAATAGAGATCGCCAGGGAGTCAACACCGGTTTTTTTCACGAAGTCTTCCACCTCCTGGGGTCGTGTATAAGATGTATGATCTGATGAAACCTCATCCTCAATGCCGGCTAAAACACCCAATTCACCTTCGACTGTAACATCAAACTGATGAGCATACTCAACAACCTGCTTGGTCAGTCGTACGTTTTCTTCGTAAGGGAAATGCGATCCGTCGATCATCACCGATGAAAAACCACTTTCGATGCACGATTTGCATGTTTCAAATGAATCGCCATGATCGAGGTGCAATACGATAGGAATTGCATAACCAAGTTCTTTAGCATATTCAACTGCTCCCTTGGCAAGATACTGGAGTAAAGTCTGATTAGCATATTTCCTCGCACCTTTTGAAACCTGAAGGATCACTGGAGATTTTGTCTCCACACAGGCGCTTATAATTGCCTGCATTTGTTCAAGATTGTTGAAATTGAAAGCAGGAACCGCATATCCTCCCTTAAAAGCATTCTTAAACAAATCTCTCGAATTCACTAAACCTAATTCTTTAAAATGTACCATGATTTATTATTTTTAATGAGGCAAAAAAAGTAGTTATTTTAGTCTTACCGTCCAAAATATTTTGAGAAAATATGTTATTCAACGTAATAAAAGATTCCTGATGCTTCTCAAATGATCCTGTTCCAAACATGTTAACAGCAATATTATACTTAATAATTCAAATCTCAGGGAATAATTTATGTTATATTTATCAAATTTTGGCGCTCAAAATTACACTAAATGATATCTCTTTTTTAAATTTTGTTCCAGGTTGACAGCAATGAAAAGGATTTTTGCATTTTTATTTTTTATTGTTGCTGCTTCGTGTATCGATCCATATGTCCCAAACCTCAAAAACTATAAATCCCTTCTTGTAGTTGAGGGGGTGATTACCAACGAGAATAATTCATATAAAATAAAACTTTGCAGGACTACCAACAAGGAAAATTCTGACCCTGAAAAGATCACAGATGCCACAGTAGATATTACCGATGGTGACGGAAGGAAGACAGATCTTCAGAACTGCGGTAACGGATACTATAAGACAGACAGTACCTCTTTTACAGGAATTATCGGACAGAAGTATTCTTTGGGGATATATACCAGTGAAGGGACTGAGTATAAATCTGACGAATGTACAATGTTGCCTGTTGCCGCAATTGATAAGCTATATTATGAGAAGGGAGAAGATATGTCAGGAGTCAGAGGGGAGGCTGTGACAGGTTTAAAAATATCTCTGAATTCTGCCGATGCGACAGGATTTAACCAATATTTTCGCTGGACATTTGAAGAAACATGGAAATTTCTTCTGCCAAACCCCAAGAGATACAACTGTTTGATGGTCCTTAACCCGGATACTTACCTTTTTGAAGAAGTTCCCGTTGTAAATGATATTTGCTGGAAAAAGAGTCAGTCACAGACTATATTAACCAGTTCAATTCTGTCAGGGACAACAAATTATATTAACGGGGAGCAAGTTCAATTTATAGATCCTGTAAAATCTGACAGGCTGACTCAGGAATATAGTATTCTGGTAAAACAATATTCAATCTCGGAAAAAGAATATGATTTCTGGAATAATCTGAAAAAAGTAAGTGAGGCTGGCGGGGACATCTTTGATTCACAGCCTTACCAGGTAATAAGTAATGTTCATAATGTCAGTGATGTGGGTGAAATGGTGCTTGGATATTTTGGGGTGTCTTCAGTAAGCCAGAAAAGGATATTTATAAATTCAGACGAACTTTATCCGCTGGATCTCCCCAATTTCAAAACCGATTGTGCTGAGATCCCTAAATCTCCGGAAGATTGGCCTGTTCCACCACCACCAATTGGACAACCACCGACTTTCTATGAAATATACTATAACATTATGAACACAGGGGAATATACTTTCATCAGGCCCATTTTTAATACAAATAAAACCCTTCAGAAACTTGTCTATGCCAAAAAAATCTGTTCCGTATGTGAAGTTTCGGGCTTTCCCACAAAACCTGATTTCTGGATCGATCAGAAATGATGGAATATGAATAAGTTTCATTATCAAAAGCATGGAATTGTGTCAATTCGCTAAAATTTAATCTTCATAATTAAACAATTCGTCAAAATTGAAGTTTTTAATCTTTTATAAAAAGTGTTTTCTTAATATACATATAATCAGTGTTATAGATCGTGACTTAACTGGAAAATCATATTTTTTCTAATTACTTCTGATAAATTCCGACTCATTTTTGACGAATCACATCTAACTTGTTATAAGTGGAAAATTCATGGTTATATTCATTCCCATTTCTTAGACCAGCAGGAGCTAAAACCATACAATTTCCTCATTAAATGGGCTTTTACCACTTGACACGAATATACTTATCTATTAACTTTATATCATAATTACATAACCCGAATAGTGTCATTTTTCTAACTTGCCATATATGAAGATTAGAGCGGCACTCAGGGTGAAATCAGAAACATCCTGAAATGCTGCAAGACCCCCTGCCAAAAGCGGGGGGTTTTTGTTTTTGAGTATCTTTGGGTAACATTTATTGAGAAAGAAATAGTTCGATGGGAATAATTAAAGAAAAAAAAGAATTTTCTATTGATAATAAAATATTTACCAGAGATGATATATTATCGCTTATTAAGCTCTTTGGTAAACTCTCCTTTGAGATTCTTGATAAATCGAAAGAAATCAGATATAAAGACTTAATTCATGAGGGCTGGAAAGAATTAAATATTAAAGAAAGAGATATAGATACAAGTTATTCAAAACTTGTATTTACTTTTTATGATAATTCAACTTATAGTGGTACACTTGAAGATATTCTAAAAGACTATGATATTTTAGATGATAAAAAAATTGTCGAAATTGATTTTCACTTTTTTGAGCACGGTTTAAATAGTCAGTTTTTAATCAGAATAAAACAAACTGATACAGACTCCTTTTCCAGTTCCAGTTATGTTTCTGTTGAAGGAGAAGACAGAAACTGGGTAACTGAGACAACCAGGCTTGTAAAAGACTTTTTATCTGATTGCAAAAATCAGTCTGGATTTGTGAATAAGTTTCAGATTCCAATAATGGTAGTCACCGTCATTATACTGGTCTTTTTTATGTTTAATCTGACAGAACTTTTTATCAAAACAAACCTCTCATTTCCTAAAATTATAGTTAATACGTTCAGTAAACATTTGATTTCTTTTATAATAATTTCATCACTTATAGGGGCAGCTCCCGCTTTTTTTATTAAAGAGCAGTTAAAGCAACTTTTCCCAAGAATAGAAATTCAAACTGGTAAAAACCTGTATCAGATAAAGAAAGAAAAAAAGAAAAAAATATTGATAATAACTTCAGAAATATTAATTCCGGCAATCATTTCATTCTTGCTTCGTCTGTTAATGTATTAAACAAATCAGTTGTTTCCGAGACTCCCGGATGCTGTTTTATTAAAGTCCATATACCTCACTGACCTAAGAATTCTTAAAAGAATCCCATATCAGAATTAAGATTCTTCCAATTTTATATAAACTCTGATTTGGGTTTGACCGGATTATAGAGAACCCGACACTCGGTTTTCATGGAAATATTGAAATGGGAAGATTATTCCTGTAGAGAAAAGGAATGAATATAAGATAGTAATAACATAAGCCAATTCATTTTTTTGTTTAATTTTAATATTATTTGTGATTGTAATAGTCAGAGAATACCTTATAGCAATCCAATAATCAGTGCATTATTTATTAATAGATATAAAAAGTTATATTTAATTATCAAAAACAAATATTGTCTATATATATAATCCCTTGAAAATCTACGGACATATAAAATTCTGATTCGGTTATCCGGGAACACAAAAAACAATCATTATTCATGAAAAACAAAATTTTAAACTTACTGGTTTTAACGATGACAATCTGCCTGTCATATAAGGCCGCAGCAATTGATGATGCGCGTTTGCTTCGGTTTCCTGATATAAACAACAACCTTGTAGCCTTTGTGTATGCAGGCGACATATGGACAGTTAATTCAAATGGCGGGGAAGCTCGCCGTCTGACATCGCATGTGGGTCTTGAACTCTTTCCTAAAATTTCACCGGACGGTCAGTGGATTGCATTTTCCGGTGAATATTCAGGCAGCCGCCAGATATATGTTATACCTTCAAACGGAGGTATACCCCGCCAGCTTACCTGGTACAATTCGGTGGGTGTTATGCCTCCAAGGGGAGGATTTGACGACGTGGTTCTTGACTGGACTCCTGACAGCAAAGAGATACTTATACGTGCTAATCGCACGTCATTCGGCGAACGGAACGGCAGGTATTTTCTTGTCAGCCTCAACGGGGGTCTTGAAAAGCCCCTTCCAATAGTAAACGGCGGATTCGGAGTATTTTCACCTGATGGCTCCAAAATTGTTTTTACACCAGTCGACCGTGAATTCAGAAACTGGAAACGTTATAAAGGCGGAAGAGCTACGGATCTATGGATCTATGATCTTAAAAATAATACGTCAGAACAGATCACTAACTTTGAAGGTACTGATCAGCTTCCAACATGGTCGGGCGATAATATTTTCTTTGCCTCTGACCGCGATCTTAAGCTAAACATCTGGCAATACAATACCGTTACAAAAGAGACAAAACAGATTACCCATCATACGGAATTTGATGTCATGTGGCCCTCAGGAAACGGCGATTTTCTTGTATATGAGAATGGAGGATATATCTACAAACTGAACCTGAAATCCGGCCAGACGGAAAAACTGAAGGTGAGCATAAATTTTGACAATCCGAATCTTATCCCATATTATAAAAATGTTACGGCAAACATTCATAGTTTTGCTGTTTCTCCAACTGGTAAACGTGCATTATTTGATGCCAGAGGGGATATTTATTCTGTCCCTGCCGAGAATGGAATTACAGAAAACCTTACAGAAAGCCAGGGAGTGCGTGAAATCTATCCGTCATGGTCACCGGACGGGAGATACATCTCATATTATTCTGATCTCACAGGTGAGTATGAGCTTTTTCTTCTTGAAAATAAAAAAGGTGCGAAGCCCAGGCAGGTGACCTTCAATTCATCAGCCTGGAAATATCAGCCATTGTGGTCACCCGACAGCCATTATCTGCTCTTTTCTGACAGAACACTTCAATTGAGACTTGTTGATGTTGCGACCGGTAAGATTACCGAGATCGACCATGCTACAAGCAATGAATTCAGAAGTTACAGTTTTTCTGGCGATTCTCGCTGGATTGCTTATATCAAAGAGGGAAGCAACGAAAAATCTGCGATATGGGTATGTGAAATTTCAACCGGAACTAAGCAGCAGGTAACTGATGGCACTTTTTCTGATGATGATCCTGTATTCAGTTCCTGCGGCAACTATATTTTCTTTGAGTCGAACCGCGATTACAACCTTTCATTCTCAAGCTTTGAATTCGATTATATCTATAATAAGGCTACGCGTCTTTATGCCATTTCCCTGACCCGGAAGAGTCCTAAGATTTTCAAGGATAAAAATGACACGGAGCCTGTTAAACCTGAAGCAAAACCTGGCATTTCACTGGGAGCTTCAAAGGACAAGAAGAATAAAACCGATGCCGCAGACAGTTCATCAACAGGTGTAATGGACGTAAAAGTGGAAATCGATTTTAATGGTATCAACGACCGTATTACAGCTCTCCCGGGGGAAGCCGGTGAATACCGGATTGTCGGTGCTGTTAAAGGGGGTCTGGTATATATCAGTAATGATAAACTTATGAAATTCAACCTGACTGATGAAAAAACCGAGGAGATCCTGGACCATGCTTCAAATGCCTTTCTTTCAGCAGACGGTAAAATGGCAATATATAATTCAGGAAGTGATTATGGTATCATAAAACTGACAGTGGGACAAAAAGAAGGTGCCGGAAAGCTAAACCTTAGCGGACTCGAGATGAAAATCGATCCTCAGAAAGAATGGAACCAGATCTATGTTGATGCCTGGCGCATTTTTCGTGATTATTTCTATGTAAATAATTTACATGGAGTTGACTGGCCCGGGATACGACTCAGATACAATGCTTTATTACCCTCTGTAAGCCACAGGGCCGATCTCGATTATATCCTTGGTGAGATAGTTGCAGAAACTAACACAGGTCACACTTATGTCGACTGGGGAGATTTCGAAAGGCCAAAAAGAATTGATAACGGCCTCCTGGGGGCTGAGCTTACATCAGATGAAGCAGCAGGACGCTACAGGATCTCCAAAATATACAAGGGAGAAAACTGGAATCCTGCACGTCGCTCCCCTCTCACTGAACAGGGAGTTGATGTGAATGAAGGTGATTATATTATCAGTATTGACGGAAAAGATATTACTACAGCTGTCAATCCATATCTGTTTCTTGAAAATTATGCCGGCAAACCTGTTGAAATAACTGTAGCCATTACCCCTACATCAGTCAATACGAGAACCTCTCTTATAAAACCGATATCGAGCGAATTGGAACTCAGGTCTTTTGACTGGGTAAACGAGAGAAGGGCCATGGTCGATAAACTCTCAGGCGGGAAAATAGGATACATATATGTCCCAAATACTTCCACAAATGGAAACAAGGAGCTCTTTCACGGCATGTACACTTACTTTGATAAGGAGGCGTTGATAATCGATGACCGTTACAACGGAGGCGGATTTATACCGGACAGGATGGTGGATCTTCTCGACCGTCATACACTGGTCTACTGGCACCGCAATGGGCTTTTGCCTTCAAAATCTCCCGCAATTGCTAATGACGGTCCCAAGGCAATGCTGA
>Ga0302206_1000267_pt1 | contig 21285 bp, 18 predicted proteins | sample II_Fen_E2_1_FD_194581 | JGI IMG/M metagenome (GOLD analysis project Ga0302206, IMG submission 194581) | Peat permafrost microbial communities from Stordalen Mire near Abisko, Sweden - II_Fen_E2_1 | ecosystem: Environmental > Terrestrial > Soil > Wetlands > Permafrost | place: Sweden: Abisko...
CTGCGGAATGATCACGTCACTTACCATAGGAACTCCATCCCTTTTAAGAATACCACGGATATCTTCAGGTCCCAGTTCTGCCCTGCCAACGTCTTTGAAACGTACAATCTGATCTCCTGTTTGCTTTATAATAAGGTCATCGAACTCTTTAGGAGTTGACATAAGACCAAGTGTTCTTATAGTCAGCTGAGTTGTGTTTCCTTCAATACTTCCTGATGGAAGTTCAATGTTCTCTCTTAAAACCGCATTTCGTACATCCAGAGGTGTTATCTGGTAGCCTGCAAGTTTTACAGGATCCAGCCACAATCTCATTGCATATCGTTTCTGTCCGAATATACCCACAGCACTTACTCCGGCGATTGTTTGCAGCTGTTCCTTAAATGTGAGTTCTGCAATTTCGGAAAGCTCAAGCAGTGATCTTTTGTCACTTTCAATAGTAAATTGCAGAATAGGGTTAGCATCTGCATCAGCTTTTGAAACAACGGGAGGATCACAGTCGCGTGGAAGCATCCTCAATGCCTGAGAAACCTTATCCCTCGTATCGTTGGCAGCGGTTTCCATATCGACTGACAGGTTGAATTCAACTGTAATATCACTTCCTCCCTGCCGGCTGACACTTGTAAGAGAACGGATCCCCTGAATACCATTGATTGATTGCTCAAGTGGTTCAGTTATCTGAGTTTCAATTACATCTGAGTTTGCACCTGGATATGATGTACTTACAGAGATGATCGGAGGGTCAACACTTGGAAATTCCCTGATCCCTAAAAAGGTGAGACCAACCACTCCAAAAAGCAGAATTACAATTGCAAAAACGGTGGACAGGACAGGCCTGTTTATGCTAACTGATGAAAGACTCATATTAATATTTCCTGTTATTTATTTAAAATTACAGTGTCAAGTTTAATGGGTAACCCCTGTCTTAACTGCATGATCCCTGAAGTAATAAGAGTATCTCCGAATTTTAGTCCATCCGTTATCTGTATTTTTGCTTCAGTCCTCAAACCGGTCTTTACTTTTACCGTCTGGGCTTTCCCTTTATTATAGATATAGACTTTCTCCCCTTCCATTTCAGGAATGAGAGCTTCGGTAGGGATAGCAATTGCGTTAGCTATCTTCGAAAGTTCTAAAGTTATTTCAGCATATCGTCCTGATTTAAGCTCTTCATCCTTGTTGGGATAAAGGGCACGCAGGGTGATAGTTTTCATATCAATATCAATTTTTGGATCAATTGCATATACATAAGCATTGAAAATCTTATCGTTGCCAACAATTTTAAAAGTTATCGGATAACCTGTCTTTATTTCAGAAGAATATTTTTCTGATATCGAAAATTCTATTTTTATAGGACTGATCTTAATAAGCTTAGCAATTTTTGTGGATGAGGTTGTATAGCTTCCCTCACTAAGATATCTCAACCCGATAATTCCATCAAAAGGAGCTCTAAGCTCTGTCTCGGAGATACGAGCTTTTACGAGATTAATATCAGCTTTTAAACTCTGAACATCAGTTTGAACCTGATCGTAACTTTCCTGGCTTATAGCATCTTTATCAAGGAGACTTCTTTGTCTGAATTCCTTCGCCTCAGACATTTTTAGCTGAGCTTCAAGTTTTTCCAGCTGGGCCTGAAGTGGTTTATCATTTATCTTTGACAGAAGATCTCCTTTCTTCACTCTTGTCCCTTCGGTAAAATTAATCGCTACAATCTTTCCTGAAGTTTCGAAAGACAGATCAACTTCTTCATCAGGTCTAAGTGTTCCGGTCTGGATAATTAGTTCACTCATGTTTGTAGGTACAATTATGTAGCCGACAGCATTTAATTTCTGCTGAACTTGTCTTAGAGGTTCCCCGGTAATGCCATTCCCTTTAATTTTAGTAGTCAGAAAGGATTTGTATTTCGGATAAAATACGATCAACATGAGAAAAATTATCAGGAGAATAGTTACGGTCAGACGTAGTTTTTTATTCATTTTTATCTATAATGAGATTGTTACAACGATGCATAATTAGTGATGTAATTTGATTTAAAGTATTGATTTAACGAGCGATATTAAACATTTTAGGTATAGAATCGATTAGATCGCACAAATGTATGTAAATAATATTTTTGCAGACTGATGACAAAACCAAAATAATGTTAAATATTCATAAAACGACTCATTTGCCAGTGAGTATTCCGAATTAAATTAAAAGGAAGTAAATTTGGACACTCAAAATATACAAAAAATGATTCAACGAATTCAATCTGTGTATCTTTTTCTGATTGCTTTGCTCTCATCGTTGTTATTTACCGGAAGTATAGTAAACTGTATAAACAAATCCGGATCTGTCTTAAAAATCACTTTTACCAGTATCATTAAAAGTACGGAAGGTCAAGGATTAGAAGTGATTGAGAAGCTTTGGCCTCTTTCTGTATTGATAATTCTTATTCCGATAATATCCCTGGTCACAATATTTGTCTTTAAAAACAGAAAGATCCAAATGAGACTGGCAATGTTCTTAATGATACTGTGTACGTTAATGGTTATCGCCTTAATCCACGGCTCAATTATTATTATATCAAAATTCGGAGCAACTATTACTCCTGGATTTAAGATGATTCTGCCGCTAATTATACTAATCTTATCAGTTTTAACTTACTTCGGAATAAAGAAAGATGATCAGCTCGTGAAATCGTACGACAGATTAAGGTAAGAACTTGCTCCGCTAAATTATCTGCATGTTCTCCTGGTTGGTGATTTTTTCACAATAATGACATTTCAGCGAAACATTCTTTTTTGAAACGACTTTGAATCTGGTGGTTACAGATTCGAAGTTGGTTATGCATTTGGGATTCATACACTTCGCTATACCAACAATATTGTCTGGCACTTCAACAACTTTCTTTTCAACGACTTCGTAGTCTTTGATAATATTCAGCTTGGCATCCGGAGCCACCAGGGCAATTCTGTTAATATCTTCATCTTCGAAAAATACACCGGAGATTTTAATTATGGCTTTTCTTCCTAATTTTTTGCTTTCAAGGTTAGTTCCGAATGTTATCTGGTTATCGATCCTGTCGAGTCCCAGAATCTGAATTACTTTAAACAGGTTACTTGCAGGAACATGGTCAATAACTGTTCCATCCTGAATGGCGCTGACGCTCATTTGTTTTGGTTCCTTCATTTCTTTGACCTTTATTATTTAATTCCTAAAAGTGAGCATACAATAGCCTGACGAGTATATACTCCGTTCAGTGCCTGTTCAAAATAATATGCTTTTGGGTTATTATCCACATCGGTGTGTATTTCATTTACCCTTGGAAGTGGATGGAGTATCCGCATATTTGGTTTGGTGTTTTTCAACATTGAGTTCCGGAGAACATAGACGTTTTTAACCTTTTCATATTCGATTGGATCTGAGAATCTTTCTTTCTGGACCCTTGTCATATATATGATATCTGCTCTGGATATTATATCCGTGAAATCATTGTGTTCATAATATTTGAGACCAAGATTGTCAAGGTACAGTTTAAATTCGTCAGGCATTTTAAGCTCTTCAGGTGATATGAAATTGAATGTGGTATTCCACCTCGACATAGCCATCATCAATGAATGCACAGTTCTACCGTATTTAAGATCGCCAACCATGAAAATGTTAAGATTATCAAGAGTCCCTTGTGTTTTCCTGATTGAATAGAGATCAAGCAAGGTTTGTGTAGGATGCTGATTTGCCCCATCTCCGGCATTTATAACAGGTACAGTGGCAATCTCGCTTGCAAATCTTGCGCTCCCTTCAATAGGATGTCTCATTACAATCAAATCGCAGTAACTGTTTACCATCCGTATAGTATCATTCAATGTTTCTCCTTTAGAAACACTTGAACTTGAAGAATCAGAAAATCCAACAATTTTACCACCTAATCTGCTGATGGCGCTTTCAAAACTTAATCTTGTACGGGTAGATGGCTCAAAAAATAGTGTGGCTATAACCTTTCCCTCAAGTAATTTTCGCGTAGGTTCTTTTTCGAATTCTTCAGTCAGATCAAGAATCCTCAGGATCTCTTCTGTTGAAAAATCATCTATTGATACTAAACTTCTGTTTTTCATTAATATGGCATATTAAATGCACATGATTGATCTGGTATCAAATTTAGTCAAGAATTGTCTCAACTTCATTTAATGTTAATAATTAATTAAAAACTTTACGAGCTATCAGTCAGAAGTCAGAAGAAAGGCTAATTCACTTCTTCCGACTTCGGACTTCCAGCTTCCAGCTTTGGTCTTCTTTAATTGGTTTCAATATACCTGTATCTCAGACCTTCTATCCGTGAAAGTCTGGTAAGGACTTTTTCTTTTGCAGACACTCTGAAATTAATCAAAATACGACATTCAAGATCAAATGATTGTTGAGATTGTCCTATATTATCTTCCTTAAGTATCCTCATAATATCATTCATGGATATATATGGATAGGTGATTTCATAATATTCCTGCATTATTTTTTCAACTTTTTCGGCATCCTGAAGTGCAGAAGCTGCAGCCGATCTGTAAGCATTTATCAGTCCGCTGACACCAAGCAATGTGCCACCAAAATACCTGCTGACAACAATCAGAATATTAGTTAATCCAAATGAGTTTATCTGACCCAGAATTGGTTTTCCTGCCGTGCCGGAAGGTTCTCCGTCATCATTCACCCTCCAGTTATTTCTTTCGTGTCCAATCATATAGGCATAACAATGATGCCTTGCTTCGTGATGCTCTTTTTTTATCTTATCTATAATAGGTTTAACCTCATCCGGGCAGGATATCGGAAATGCTACAGAAACAAACCTGCTTCCTTTTTCTTTATATAATCCATGGGACGATGACGCAATCGTTTTGTAAGTATCAGAATCCATCTGTGAAAATTAATACTTTTACGCGATTTCTTTAATTCTTATTATCAAACATTTTGCATTTTATTATTTCGACTATTTATTTTTTGAATATCCCATAAACTTTTAGAGATAAATGAAAATAGAAAAGCAGCTCCACAAATTTTGCTGATCTTCACAGATCAAATCAAAGCTGTCTGCGAAAATCTGCGTGATAAGCAGGAAAAAGAATAAAAAATAATACTTTTGTTGAGAATTGAAGTTAGATATGAGCGCACTATTAGATGAAAAGGATCTGAATAAACTAATTGTTATTGGCGACAGGATTCTGATTAAGCCAAAAGTTCCTCAATCAACGACAAGAAGTGGTTTGCTGTTACCTCCGGGAGTAAATGAAAATGAAAAGGTACAGATTGGCTATGTAGTTAAGGTTGGTCCGGGCTATCCGATACCTTCAGTTACTGATAATGATGAGCCCTGGAAAAACAGGAGTGACGAACCCAAATATGTTCCTTTACAACCAAAAGAGGGAGACCAGGCAGTGTATCTTCAGAGTAGCGCCATTGAAGTGGAATTCAATAATGAAAAATATATAGTTGTCCCGCACTCTGCCATATTACTTTTACTTAGGGATAATGGACTTTTTGAATAATACTATCTGACATGGAAAATGAGATTTTAAAAGGACGTAAAATACTAATTGTCGAGGATGATATGTCGAGCAGATTATATCTCAACAAAATTCTTGAACGGGCTGGTGTCATTATCATGAATGCAGGTGATGGACAGGAAGCAGTGGATGTTGCATTAAGTAATCCGGATATCGAAATTATCCTGATGGACATTCAGCTTCCTGTACTGGATGGTTATTCAGCGCTGATTAAAATCAGAGAGGTCAGAAAAGATATTATCATAATCGCACAAACAGCCTATGGTCTACTGGGTGATAAAGAGAAAATACTTAATTCAGGTTTTAATGATTATGTCATAAAACCTATTCTCTCACAAAATCTGATAGATAAATTAGTTACGAATCTGACCCGGAAATAGTCTGGTGCAATATTAACTTAGTGCCATTATTCGGTGTAAACTGCCAAATTCCTGAATTCTTTTCTGAACTCCTCTATCTCATTCATCCATCTTTCCTTTTCACTCTTAATATTGCTCCTTGATACCAATGCTTCTCTCATTCCCGAATCACCCGATAGAATATCAAATGGCATCAGGTTGTATTCATATTCATATGGTGGTAATTTGAAGCTTAGCGCGTCGGGTTCAGAAGTCTCTATTATTGCATCAAATATTTCCAATGCCGTCTGAACAGGCTTATAACAATCAATATCAGTAATATGTATCTGCATTCCAAAGCAAAGTTCTCCATGGAATTTATGGAATGTCGGAATGAAATCATGTGACCTGAACGTGCATCCCTCTATTTTTCTTCCGTCAAGATTTTTTTTCAATTTTTCGGAATTAATAAAAGGTGCGCCAAAAAGCTCAAATGGTATAGTTGTACCTCTGCCTTCAGAAAGGTTAAGCGCTTCAATTAACACTGTTCCAGGATAGACCAGAGCTGTTTGCAGAGTGGGGATATTAGGTGAAGGCAAAACCCAGGGAAGACCTGTTTCACTGAATACTGAGGACCTTTTCCAGTTTTTCATCCAAACAATATTCAGGTCGCACTCCGGATAATATTTTTGTTTAATCCACAATGCCATTTCTCCTATTGTCATACGATGGCATAGCGGAATTGATGCTCCTCCTACAAATGTAAAAAACTCTTTCTTCAATACCGGACCATCAAAAGGAAGCCGTCCGACCGGATTTGGTCGGTCAAGCAACCAAACAGGGATTCCTGCCTCAGAGCATGCCTCCATGCATAATTTGACTGTCCAGATATATGTATATAACCTCGCTCCAACATCCTGAAGATCAATTAAAAACACATCAATTCCTTTTAACATCTCAGGAGAGGGTTTACGATATTTTCCATATAAACTATAAAGTGGAATATTAAATACCGGATGTTTCTGGCTCTGCCATTCAATCATGTTATCCTGGGTTTGTCCATGTATACCATGCTGTGGTCCGAAGAGTGCCGATAATGTACAGTCCTTCCTGTTAAAGAAGATATCAGAAATGTGTACGAATTCCTTTGTGATACTTGGAGCATGACACAGAATACCAATTTTTTTCCCTCTTAACATTGAAGGAAATTGCGTCAAAAGAGATTCAAGACCAGTAATTACCATATCTAATTTTTTATGAGCAAATATATACTTAACAAGGTTAAATGATCAATAACATATAACATAATAATTAAAAATGATTATTCTTTTATAAGTTTGGACCTTATAAAACTATAAAAGATACAATTAATGGAATTTCAAATAATAATAATTGTTATTTACATGATTGATGGTTTGTCTTTTGCTCTATACCTTTAATATTTTAAAAAATAGCTATTATTATGAATAAAAAATCCAGGTTCCTGAGACTTCTTTCAATTAATTTTATTTTGATCATTACCCTGGTTTCGTGTTCAGTAACAGGTAAAAAGAGTATCAGGATAATTGAGACAACAGATATACATGGAGTAATACTTCCGTACGATTTTATTGAGAATGAAAAGATGAATGTTTCAATGGCTTCTTCTTTTAGTTATATCAGGCAGGTCCGGAATTCTAAAAACTTTACCGTGCTTCTTGATAATGGAGATAATCTGCAGGGACAGCCTGAGGTATATTATTATAATTTTATCGATACAATATCTCCCCATTTTTTAGCTGAAGTAATGAATTATATGGGTTTTGATGCAGGCACTGTAGGAAATCATGATATTGAAGCCGGGCATACTGTTTATGATCGTGTTGCAAAAGAATATAACTTCCCGCTGCTTGCTGCAAATGCTGTTGATATAAAAACAGGAAACCCATATTTCAAACCTTATCAGATAATTAAAAAAGAGGGTCTTAAGATAGCTGTTTTTGGTCTGGTTACACCTGCAATTCCAAACTGGCTTCCCCCGGAACTATATTCTGGTATTGAATTTAAGGATATGGTTGAAACTGCAAGAAAGTGGATGCCTGTAATATTAAATGAAAAGCCAGATCTTGTTGTAGGTCTTTTCCATTCAGGGTGGGACCGGACTGAGGGGAAATCAGAGCGCACTAATAATTTAAGTGAAAATGGCTCTGCTGCTGTAGCTTACAATGTTCCAGGATTTGATATAATCTTTTGTGGTCATGACCATAAAGTAGCTAACGAAAAATTCGTTAATTCAATTGGTGACACCGTATTGATACTCAATGGAGGCAGCAGGTCAGAAAAACTTGCAGAAGCAGATGTAACCATAGTTTCCCGGAAGATTAAAGGAAAGCGACAAATTAAAATCTCTGGCCAACTTATAAACACTGCCGATTATAAGCCTGATCCTGAGTTTATTGCAAAATTTTCTCCACAGTATAAAGTAATTGGAGAATATGTAAACAGGGTAATTGGAACCTCATCGACAACTATAACGTCAAGAGACGCTTACTTTGGACCCTCTGCTTTTATTGACATGATTCATTCACTTCAGCTCGAAATTACAGGCGCCGATATTTCATTTGCCGCACCACTCTCTTTTGATGTTCAGATTAATAAAGGTCCTATTACTGTCGGAGATATGTTTAAACTGTACAGATTCGAGAATATGTTATATACTATGTCTTTGTCAGGAGATGAGATTCATAAATATCTTGAATTTTCTTATTCAGGATGGCTTAATACAATGAAGAGTCCGGATGATCTTCTGCTTAAATTCCGAACAGGAAAAGATGGGAAACCAATTATTACCAATGAAAAAGCATGGCTGAAAAATCAGTCTTACAATTTCGATTCAGCTGCCGGTATAAATTATACTGTTGATGTAAGCAAACCTGAAGGTGAACGAATAGAGATAAAAAGTTTTACAGACGGAAGGCCTTTTGAAAAAAATAAAATGTACAAGGTAGCCGTTAACTCATATCGTGGGAACGGTGGAGGGGGCCATTTTACCGAAGGTGCCGGAATTGCGAAAGATGAATTGCGTAAAAGGCTTATTGCATCTACTGATCGTGATTTAAGGTATTATATTTTAAAATCAATTGAGGCTAAGAAGACAATCAATCCTGTGCCATTAAATAACTGGAAGATAATTCCGGAAAAATGGGTAAATAGTGCAAGATCTTCTGAATATCCGATGTTGTTTGGGAAAGATAAATAATTTTGAAATTTTCAATATAGTGGAAGTGAATACAGATTTGATGTCAGAAGGAAATATGCTGCCAGTTGTGGAGGAGTTTTTTTCTTTGCAGGGTGAGGGATATCAAACAGGAAAAGCTGCATACTTTATAAGATTGGGCGGATGCGATATTGGCTGCAGCTGGTGTGATTCCCGCTTTTCCTGGAACCCTGATATACATCCATTGATTGAGACAAAAATCATAATTGAGCATGTAAAGGAATCGGGTGCAGATTCTGTTGTAGTTACCGGTGGTGAACCGCTTATGTGGAATCTTGATTTATTATGCGCCGGATTGAGAAAAGAAAATTTAAGTACCTTTATTGAAACATCAGGAGCATATCCACTAAGTGGGAAATGGGACTGGATATGCCTTTCACCTAAAAGAAACATGCCTCCATCCATCGAAGTATGTAAAGTTGCCGATGAACTGAAAGTAATTATTCAGGATACCGGTGATTTTGAATGGGCTGAGAAGTATCATGGAATGGTCAGCCACGAATGCAGATTATATCTTCAGCCTGAATGGAGCAGATTTGAAAATATTATTCCTGAAATAGTCGGGTATATAAAGAAAAACCCAGCCTGGAGAATTTCCTTACAGGTTCATAAATATATGCATATTCCTTAGTTCAGAAATGAAATACTTTTTTAACATATTCATTATTACAATTCTATGTGCTACATCCAGGAATAGTTATTCACAGAATCTTCATACTTCGTCAAATAAAGCTCTTAAAATTTATAATGAGGGAGTTTCCGCGTATGATTTTGTTGATTTCAATAAAGCTGAAAATGATTTTAAGGAAGCCCTTAAAATAGATAACAAATTCTATGAAGCTTATATTATGCTTGGGGAATTGTTTGCTAAACAAAACAGGTACGGAGAAGCTGCATTGAACTATAAGACTGCCATAAAGCTTGATTCTCTTTTTTTTAAACCTGTTTTTTTTGATCTTGCATATGCAGAACTGATGTCAGGAGATTATAGTAATGCTCTGATGCATTTCAAAGTTTATCAGGTGCAGGAAGGCATGTCGCCCATAAACAAGTCAGCTGCCGCCAGGCATATAAAAAACTGTGAATTTGCTGTGAAAGCAATAAAAAAGCCGGTTCCATTTAATCCGGTCAGCGTAGGACCAGGTATTAATACAACTGACGATGAATACTGGCCATCGATTACTGCTGACGGTCAGACAATGATGTTTACACGTCAGCCTAATATCGCAACCAATCCTGGTTTTACCGGAGTTGTACAGGAGGATTTTTATATAAGCTATTTTTCTGCAAATGCGTGGCAGAAAGCATTTAATGCAGGAGCGCCTCTGAATACAATTCAAAATGAAGGAGCTCAATCAATTTCTTCAAATGGAAGCTATATGTTTTTTACAGCATGTAACCGTCCAGGGGGCCTGGGAAATTGTGACCTCTACTTTTCAGCATTTAATAACGGAAAGTGGACTGAACCATCTAATCTTGGTAGTCCTGTCAATACTAACCGGTGGGAATCAACACCATCAATAAGTGCGGATGGGAAAACCCTTTTCTTTTCGAGCAGCCGGCCCGGTGGTTTTGGTGGCAAAGACATCTGGCTCACCAGGCTTAATGAGAAGAACAAATGGACCGAGCCGGTAAACCTCGGAAGTGATATAAATACTGAAGGGGATGAAATGTCTCCGTTCATCCATTTCGATGGAAAAACTTTATACTTTGCCTCCGACGGAAGGGTTGGTATGGGAGGATTTGATCTTTTTGTAACAAGAATGAAAGATGACAGCACATGGACCACCCCGCAGAATCTGGGGTATCCTATTAATACCTATAATGATGAAATGGGGCTGATTATAGAGTCGGGTGGGCAAAAAGCATATTATTCTTCAACCAGAGATAAATCAAAGGGGAAAGATATTTATTCTTTTAATCTGTACGAATCAGCAAGGCCTAATCCGGTGTCATATATGAAAGGGAAAGTTTACGACAAGGAGACGGGGAAATTACTCCAGGCAGATTATGAACTGATTAATCTTTCAACCGGGAAAATATTAATTAAAAATATTACTGATGAGACCGGCAATTTTCTGATATGCCTGCCTTCAGGTTACAATTACGGGATAAATGTCAGCAAACCAGGTTACCTTTTTTATTCTGAAAATTTTATGTTTGAAGGTATTCACACTGCCTCTGAACCTTATATTAAGAGAATAGTTTTAAATCCTACAAAAGTGGGAGAGAGGATGCAACTCTCAAATGTATTTTATGAAATAGATTCATGGGAATTAAAAAAGGAATCAATGTCAGAACTAAATAATCTGGTTACTCTTTTGTTGGAAAATAAAAACCTGATAATGGAAATCGGAGGTTATACTGATTCTACCGGATCAGTTCAATACAACATGGCCTTATCAGAGAAAAGAGCTTTATCGGTAGTAAATTATCTTATCAGCCATGGAATCTCCGCCGACAGGGTAAAATATAAAGGATACGGTAACACTTCTCCGCTTGGGGACAATGTAACAATTGAGGGTAGAAAATTAAACAGAAGAACTGAAGCAAAAATTATTGAGTTAAAAAAATAAGAAATGGCTGTTTATTGGTGAAACAGCCATTTGCTCTCATGCTGATTGAATTGAGACATTGTTAATAATAACACGAACTTTTATCAGATAGCGATCATGGTATTTACATATTTATTGATATTAATGCCGGAACTTACTACCTGTTTAAAGGGAATTGAGAAATAAATTCCGGTTCCCGTAAGTCCGTTACATTCGATGCATATAGTTCCACCCAACATTTGAATTAGTTTTCTGGCAAGCGTAATATTAATAGCAGTATAAGTGTCATTGTGAAGTATAAGCGATTCATTCAAATCCTCCGTTTGAAGAAATTCTTTGCATTTGAAATAACCCTGTCCCGAATCCAGGATATAGAAGTTCACTTTATCATCGCGCAGATAGTATCCTATTTTTATGTACCCCGATTTCGTGTTTTTTATTGAGTTCTGGAACAAGCTGCGTATTATCCTGTAGATTTTATTTTTATCAACTATGAATTCAATTGAATTCGAAAACTGTATCTCAGTTACCAGTTCCAGATTATTATGACCTCCCTTTTGCAGTTCTTCCCTGAATTCTGAAAGAAGTTCATCCAGAAAACTATCGAGTTTGCAGATTTTTGAATCAGCTTTTGAGTTACCGGTATCAATAATTGCTGAATCCAGAAAACTATCGAAAAGACCAATTAATTGTTCACAGGCAGTTAATATCTGGCTACTGAATTCTTCTCTTTCTGAATTCTCACAACTATTATCTTTCATCATAAATGAGAATGCAACAATTGCGTTCATATGTGTTCTCATCTCATGAGAAATTCCCGTTAAAACTGTTGGACAGTCAATCATTTTATTGTTCGTTGTATTCATATCGTTCCCCATTGCCATGAATTCTACTATGAACCATCTTCACCACATGAATAGTATATCTAATCAGGTTCTAGAGATCTTTATTTTAATCCTCTGATTATTTTATTTGCATCATTTCTGTAGATGCCATTCTCTTTACCAATTAATTTAAATAGCTGTTTTGCCTTTCCCGTTTCATTAGTGTTGAGGTAACATAAAGCCAGATACCACTGAGCATGATCAATATAAAGGTTGTCTTTATCATCTATTACCTTGCCAAATGATTGTTTTGCCTCAGGATATCTCTTTTCTTCGAAATTTGCGACCCCTTTTAGCAGTACTGTCTGCATATCATTTGGTTTGTTCTCGAGAACTTTGTTGAACAGAACTGCTGCTTTGTCATAATCGTGGATATTATAAAACTCCAGAGCCAGAGTGAAATCTGCATCTGTCGCTGACTGGGCTGACCTTTGGCTTGTAGGAGGCTGATATGCTTTATAATAATTTTTAACAATTTCTTCATTGCTAAGTTTCTTCCCTGGAAACAAAATTATACTCCCTATAAGAACAAGAGCAGCAATGACAGCTGCATATCTGATATAAACTGGTTTTCTTGAGTTCTTTACAGGTGCACTGACTTCTTTTCTCCTCTTTTCAATTTCAGAAAGTTTACTTCTTAAGGACATGACATTCTGATTACTAAGAATCTCATCTGTACGCTTTCTTAGATTAACCTCATTCCTAAGTTTCTCGTTACCTTCTAGCTCTCTGAGGAACCACTGTTTTTCTGTGTCACTCATCTCGTTGGCATTATACCTTTCGATGAAATATGAAAAATCAATTGTTTTCATAGATTTTATATTTTATTTCAGTTTAATTTACATATATCTGATATATGGGTAAAAAAGTATTTAAATTATATAAAGTACTTTATATCTGCAGGATACACACTAATTGAATTCTTCCTGCATTCCAAAATTAACCGTTCAGTACTGATGCAGTACCAGCTTACTGCAAATCGTCAATATTAATAATCAATGATTTCTGTTTTCACAAACAGAAACGTTTTTTTCAGAGAATAATCGGAGGCACTGTACCTTTAACAATCGGGTCACCTTCTCCGCCTCGGATAACTATCATTTCTTCTGTTGATAGAGCAAACTCGTTGAAAATGTCGTAGGTCATCGGGGTAGTCAGGGTTTTCATATTTATATTTTTTAAATTTATACTTATTAAGATATTTCTCTAATCAGTTTCTATATTACTACATGTCGGTTGACCCCATTTTGTGACATAAAAAAATCAACTATTTTGAGATTATTTTTTTATATGCACATAATCAGACAATTACAGAGTCTTGTTTTTTGCCATATACTTATTTTGATTTGGTTTTACTATCTTTGGCCAGGAAATGCATATGGGGTACTTCTGTAATTATGGCTTTATTTCATGAACTTTAGAAAACAATTTTCCGGATTTGTTCTGATTATTGTATGCTTTTTTACAGGATGCATTCACACATCGTTGATTAAAGCCAGCAGTTTATCATTAACTTTTTCTGACAGAAATAATTCCGTAATATCTTTTGCAGCCAGTGCGATCAATAATTCGAATAAGGAAATCAAACTTCTTAATGAATCGCTTAAAACTGCTCTTATTGGCACATTGGCAAATGGTGATACAACCATATCCAAACCTTTAGTTAAACAGCTGATTCAAAAAATTGGCGAGAAAAATATAAGTGATTCGATTCTGTCTGAATCTTACTACTTAATCGGAATATATCACTCTGCCAGGAAAAGTTATAATAAGGCAATAACTTTCTTTAATTTATGCATTTCTATAAAGTCAAATAACAATGAGTTTGATGAGCAATATGCCAATGCGTTATATAACGGTGGTCTAGCTTACTTTAATATTGGCGATTTTAAAAAGCATGAAGAATATTCATTTAAATCTCTGGAGATTAAAAGAAAGTTAAATGGCGATACAAGTCCGAAACTTTTCAATGTCTATTTTAGCCTTAGTTCAGCTTATCAGGAACTGCAGGAATATGAGAAAGCACTAAATTATTCCAATCTGGCACTGGCTATAGCTAACAGCAATCCTGATACCATCTCTCACGAGGTGACGGCCGATCTATATGCGAGTTTGGGAGTTTGTTATACCAGGCTGGCTGATTTCACTAAAGCCAAAATTTATCTTGATAAAGCGGAATTGCTATATAAACAATATAGCTTGAAAATCAGCGATAACTATATCAATCTGATGAATAGTTGTGCATTTACATATGGCGCATTGAAGCTTAAGGATGAGTCGGAAAAGTTCTATAAAAAGGCAATTCCTTTAGCCATTGCCAATAATTCACCTATGGCCTACAATATTATAAATAGCTATTCCATTTTTCTGGCTGATAATGGTGAAAATAAAAAAGGTGAAGAGTTGCTTAAGGATGCTCTTAACAGGGCAAAAGCGGCGTTTAAATCATCTCCCCGAAATTATATTGAGGTGCTCATCAACTATGCAAACTTTTTAAGGGATTACAGAATTGATAACATGAAAAGCCTTAAATGTTTTGAGGAATGCCTTGAGTATCTTAAAATCAATGAACAAGACCTCTCATTAAAAATCTCTATTTCAATTGGATATTCACTTTCACTTAACGAAGCCGGGGAAAACATAAAAGCTTTGGAAACAATTCAGTCACTGCTTTTTCAAGACAAGTCATCTGTGGCAGAGCATGGAAATTATATAAACCCTGGTATCGAAAAAATAAAACTTGACAGAACATCTTTAAAAATTTTCAACACCAAGTACAAAATATTATGGGATATCTATAAAGAAACTGGAGAAAGGAAAGTCCTTGAAGCTGCATCAAATACCTCAGAATTAATCGTTGCACTTCTGGAAAAAGTCAGGATTAATATTAGCGAAGACGGAAGCAGGCTGATACTTGGCGATAAATACAGGGCTTCTTATCTTAATTTGATATACGATCTCAATCTGCTCCATAAAAAATCGGAAGATCCAATCTATCTGGAAAAAGCTTTTGAGTATTCTGAAAAAAGCAAAGTAGCAAGCCTTCTGACCTCAACAAGGGAATTGAAAGCTACCCAGTTTAATATTCCTTCGGGTATCGGAGAATTTGAAAATAAGTTGAAGGGTGAGATAAGTCTTTTTAATGGTCTAATATCTGAAGAAACTGTAAGGCAAAAACCTGATTCCTCAAAGATTAGTAGATGGAAGGGAATTTTACTGGAAGCAACCAGATCAAGGGATTCACTTATTTTGGTATTTGAAAAACTTTATCCGGTTTACTATAAAATCAAATACGATACACATGTGGCTAAGTTTAAAGATATTCCCGGGATTATGGGTAAAGAAGGAAATTATTTAAGTTACATTTTATCAGATACACTCCTGTATACCTTTGTTGTTAATAAAGAACATCAGCAATTCAGTGTAATTCGAATTGACTCATCCTTTTTCAGTGACCTTCGGAAATTCAGGAATTTGCTTTCAATGCCATTACCGTCGGACAATGCCTCCATGAAATTTAAAGAATATCAGGCAATTGGTTATAGATTATATAAAACACTTATTTATCCGATCAGATCCTCACTAATTTCTGATAAGTTATTCATTTCTCCCGACAATATTCTCTCATATCTGCCATTTGAAACAATTCTAACATCGCCCGATTCACTCAGATCCAACAGATATAACGACCTTAGTTATCTCATGAACTCGTTTGATATCTCATATACTTATTCTGCAACTTTTATGGCAGAATCGTTAAAAAAGGAATCAGGTAAGAGAAATAAGCTTATCGCCTTTGCACCTGATTATCCTGAACAGATAGATATTCAGTCAGTATTTATGTCACGTCAGGCCGGAATGGGAGTTCTGCATGATCTTCCTTTCGCGCGGCAGGAAGCTGGGTTTGTTACGGAGCTAACCGGAGGTTCATTGTTTGAAAACAACGCCGCCAGGGAATCAGTATACAAGAATGAAGCAGGCAAGTATGATATTATCCATTTGGCTATGCATACCCTGTTAAATGACAAGGATCCGATGCTTTCCACACTGATATTCAGTCATTTAAACGATTCTACTGAAGATGGTTATCTTAAAATGTATGAAATATACGGGATTCCTCTAAAAGCCAAAATGGTTGTTCTAAGTTCATGCAACACCGGGACCGGCCTTTTATTTTCCGGTGAGGGAATTTTAAGTCTTGCCCGCGGATTTATCTCTTCCGGCAGTCAGTCAGTTGTGATGTCGATGTGGGAAATAGAAGATAAGTCTGGTACAGAGATTGTAGATATGTTCTATAAGAATCTTACAAAAGGATTTACAAAAAGTGATGCATTAAAAAAAGCAAGGATTGCTTTTCTGAAAGACGCTGATCAGTTGAGGTCACATCCATACTTCTGGTCTGCTCTGGTTGTTTATGGAAATAATGGACCACTTTATCGCTCAAACAATCTTAAAATATCAATTGTTTTAATAAGTATCATTCTGATTTTGTCACTTGGATTCTATTTCTGGAAACGAAGGAAATCCTGATATTCCGGATCTTCTTTCACTAGTTCAAGTAATGCTTCCTTGCATAAATATTTCTTTCTTCTGGCATAGACTTCGTTTTTGAGATTCATTTTAGTAGCAATCTCTTCATATGAATTACCTTCTGAAAACAGATTCAGCACTAATTGTTGATCAGGTTTTAATTTTTGAAATACACGGCTGATTATTCTTTCCAGGATAGGATCAAACTGTTCTTCAGTTTCCTCTTCTTCTGGCAGATCGATTTCCAGTTCAACGGTTTTTTGTTTTTTTCTGAGTTGTGCGCTCCAGACATTGCGGGCGATTCCAAAAAAATATCCTTTCAGATCTGAAGTAAGTTTCAGCTTGTCAGCAGTTATCTGATTGAAAAGCACTATTATCGTATCCTGGAATACATCTGAAACATCTTCTTCTGATCCGCTATTCGACAGGACATACTTCTTAACAGTCTGGAAATAGGTGTCATAAAGCCAATTCAGGATTTTATCATCCTGGTTGCGCACTCCCTCTATGATATTTATATCAGAAAATTTCTTAAACAACCCCTTTTGGTTAGAAGAATCACAGGGCAAATATACTATTTCCAAAGCCAAAAATGTTTTTATAACGCCTGAGCTTCTGATTTTATCCAGAGCAGGGGATTATCTTAATCAAAATATAAATACCTTTACCCGGTTAACATTTAATCTTCTGATACTTCAAATGTCTTTCCCTTTTGTAAAACAACCAGATGCAATGGACTGCGGACCTGCATGCCTGAAAATGGTGGCAGGATTTTACAAAATGAATTTTTCACTCGAATCTCTAAGAAAAAAGTGCTATATAACCAGGGAAGGAGTCTCATTTCTGGGTCTTTCTGAAGCTGCTGATAGTTTAGGTTTTAGAACGATCGGAGTAAAAATTCCATATGAGATAATGAATGAAAATGTTCCATTGCCATGTATTGTGCACTGGCGGCAAAAACATTTTATCGTTGTTTACAAAATCAAGAATGAAATAATTTGGGCTGCTGATCCTGCTGTAGGTCTGGTTAAATTCACCCATGACGACTTTGTACAGAATTGGACATCTACTGTTATCGATGGAAAACCAGCCGGGTTGGTTTTAATTATTGAACCTACTCCATCGCTTTATAAAAATGAAAACGAGAAGGAAAAGACTAACGGGTTTAAGTTCCTGTTTAAATATTTTCGAATCTACAAAAGATATTTATATCAGCTTGTTCTGGGTTTAATTCTTGGAAGTTGTATTCAGCTGGTCATACCATTTTTAACCCAGGCTATTATTGATATCGGTTTGAACAATAGCGATATTGGATTCATCTACCTCATTCTTTTTGCCCAGCTGGCTCTCGTTTTTGGAAGAATGTCGGTAGAATTCATAAGAGGCTGGCTGCTTCTCCATATAGGTTCGAGGGTGAATGTAGCAGTTATCTCGGGATTCCTTCAAAAATTAATGTCGTTGCCAGTCGCTTTTTTTGATACAAAACTCACAGGTGATATTCTGCAACGTATTGAAGATAATAACAGGATTGAAGAGTTCCTTACTTCAGCCAGTCTTAACATTTTGTTTTCCTTTTTCAATCTGATAATATTTGGTATTGTACTGGCTGTATTCAGTATTAAAATACTTGTTATATTTCTTACAGGGTCAGTATTATATATAGTATGGGTATCAATATTCATGAAATCCAGAGCCAGGCTTGATCATCAGCGCTTTAAACAGATGTCTGTTTCGGGGAACAAACTTATTAATATTGTCAATGGCATGCAGGAGATCAAACTCACACAAAGTGAGTTAAGCATGCGATGGGATTGGGAAAGGCTGCAGGCCACTTTATTTAAACTAAAGGTAAAAGGGTTGAGCATAATTCAATACCAGTCTGCAGGGGCTACTTTTATAAACGAAATAACAAACGTTCTTATTACTATAGTTTCTGCGACAGCAGTTCTGAAGGGAGATATGACTCTTGGTATGATGCTGGCCGTTCAGTTTATTATCGGTCAGCTGAATGTGCCCGTAAGTCAGATAATTAGTTTCTTCCGCATGTCGCAGGATGCGAAAATGAGTCTCGACCGACTGTCTGAAGTTCATAACCTTGATGAAGAGGAACCCGATCCGGAAGTAAAAGTTCGAAAACTTCCTGAAAGAAAGGATATCTATTTTAATGGACTTTCGTTTCAATATGAAGGACCTCGTTCGCAATATGCCTTAAAAGATATCGACCTGTTTATTGAGGAAAACAGGATAACTGCAATTGTAGGGACAAGTGGAAGTGGAAAAACAACTTTACTTAAAATGCTCCTTGGTTTCTATCAACCTGTTGCCGGTGAGATACTTATTGGCGATTTGAGGTTGTCTAATCTCAGCCTGAAAGTCTGGAGGCAAAGGGTTGGCGCTGTTATGCAGGATGGTTTTCTATTTCCCGACTCCATTGCAGCCAATATTGCTCCGGGATCAGAAGAAATAAATGAGGAAAGACTTTTGAAAGCAGTTGATATTGCAAACATAAAAGGATTTATTGAGTCCCTGCCTTTGGGATATAATACCAAGATCGGAGCAAATGGTCATGGTTTAAGTGAGGGTCAGAAGCAACGGTTGCTTATAGCCAGAGTGGTCTATAAGAATCCCGATATTATAATATTTGATGAAGCTACCAATTCTCTTGATGCCAACAATGAAAAAGCAATAGTAGAAAACCTGACAGAATTTTTTGTAAGAAAGACTGTTATTGTTGTTGCACATCGGTTGAGTACGGTAAGAAACGCTCATAAAATAGTTGTTCTTGACAGCGGAAGGATAATTGAAACAGGCACCCATGAATCGCTTATTGAAAAAAAAGGTGCGTACTTCAATCTTGTAAAAAATCAGCTTGAACTGGGCAGTTAGAGGTGATATATGAAAAATCAAAAACCTGAAATATTATATTCCGATCCGGTTCGTGAAATAATGGGAAAACCGCCAAGCAGAATTCTCAGATGGGGTACTACTATTATGCTGTCGGTTTTTGTTCTATTTGTTCTTTTCGCATGGTTAATAAGATATCCCGACAGTATACCGGCACCAGTGGAAATTACTACTACTAATCCTCCTGTGACTCTTGTTACTAAAATAACCGGACGAATAAAACAGCTCTTTGTAAAGGAAAGAGAAAAAGTCAGCGCCGGGCAATTAGTTGCAGTTATGGAAACAACAGCTTCAATGAAGGAAATTGAATTGCTTAAACAAACAATAGACACTACTAAGAACCCGGAGTTACTCTCTGCAAAACTTTTGCCTCTTTTCTCTGAACTTGGTGAACTTCAGAGTTATTATGGCAGCTTTCTGAAAAACCTTTCCGATCTGAATAACTATGTAAATAATGATTATTACGGAAGTAAGATAGCTTCACTTACAGATGAGATCAATAAGACCCAGGAATATATCAGCAGGTTAAGCGTTAAGGAAAAACTGTACGAAGAAAATCAGCTTATTGAAGAAAGTAAATATAAGAGAAACTATTCTCTTTTTACAGATACAGTCTTTACAAAGAGTGAACTGGAAATATCGCGACAATTGCTCTTGCGGGTTAACATGGAATTGCAGCAAGTGAGGCTCGATCATTCCGCAAAATCTATTGAGTTGGCAGAAAAGCGTCAATTACTTCAGGACGATAAAATAACCCGCGTACAAGAGAAAGAAAAGCTGATTTCAGTTTTGCACGAATCATTTTTGAATCTTAAAGCACAGATAGATGTATGGGAAAATACTTACTTACTGGTTTCTCCCATTGAGGGGATTGTTTCATTTACAAAATTCTGGAGCGCAAATCAATCTGTAGTTAAGGATGAACCTGTTGTCAGTATTGTACCTCTTAACGCAGGTGACTTTCTTGGCAGAATAAACCTGAAGATGGAAAGATCAGGTAAAGTGAAGACTGGTCAGGTAGTCAATATTAAACTTAGTGGGTATCCTTACCTGGAATCTGGAATGGTACGGGGTATAGTAAAAACCAAATCACTTGTACCAGCCGGAGATTCATATGTCATTGAAATTGAACTACCCCATGGTCTGACTACATTATACGGGAAAAAGCTGGATTTCACGCAAAACATGCAGGGTACCGCAGAAATAATCACTGAAAATGTCAGGCTACTTCAGAAGATTGTGAATCCGTTCAGATACATGGTTTCGAAAAATAAAAAATAAATCTTCCTACTT
>Ga0302206_1000270_pt1 | contig 21092 bp, 22 predicted proteins | sample II_Fen_E2_1_FD_194581 | JGI IMG/M metagenome (GOLD analysis project Ga0302206, IMG submission 194581) | Peat permafrost microbial communities from Stordalen Mire near Abisko, Sweden - II_Fen_E2_1 | ecosystem: Environmental > Terrestrial > Soil > Wetlands > Permafrost | place: Sweden: Abisko...
TTCAACTATTCCCTGCCAATACCTCTGAAGACTACTTTAACTGAAAACACTATCAGGTAAACATGTGTTTTACCGTAAATGTAAACCTTATTAAGGAGGAACTTGAAAACCGGTATGGAGCCACCTTAATCGACCCGGATAAATACAGGCCAAGTTATTATTATCACGCCTTCGGATTGCCCTCATTACCTGCCATCTGTTCAGACGAACCCTCAAAAATTAAAATTTTAAAGTGGGGACTGATCCCTTCATGGACGAAAAGCCGCGACCAGGCAGACATCATTAGATTTAAGACCTTTAATGCACGATCTGAAAGTATTGATACCAAACCTTCTTTTTCTTCATCATTCCGGTCAAAACGGTGCATAATACCTGTTAAAGGTTTCTTTGAATGGCAGCATACCGATGAGGGTAAAATTCCTTGGTATATATATCACTCTGAAAATGGAATTATGTCGATAGCCGGCATCTACGATGACTGGAATGAAACGACCTCCGGTGAAATTTTTAGTACTTTTTCTATTGTCACAACTGAAGCCAATGAATTGATGGCTCATATTCACAACTCCGGCAGAAGGATGCCTGTAATACTTAGCGGAGACGGAGAAAAAAGATGGATTGATCTTTCTACATCACCAGCCGATGCTATGAATCTGCTTTTGCCATATCCGTCAGAAATTATCAGGGCTCATACTATAAGCCCCCTCATTAATTCGAAATCGTTAAACCGGAATACACCGGATCTCATTCAACCATACAATTACTCTAAGGAGAATCTTCTATTCTAATGGGGTACGCGGTCTGCGGTTTGCGGCGTGCGGAAAGGCATGCCTCACGCCTCACACCTCATGCCTCACGCCTAATTTATTGCGCCACAAACTGATAAGTCAGCATTCCAATCTGGATCCTGGGAGAATTGGCATCAGGATTAAACCTTGATACCAGCGCAGTATTTATCGCAGTTTCAATCAGGCATGGATCAGAAGCAGTACTCTCTCTGTCAACTATTTGAGCCTTCTGCACAACGCCATTCTGGTCCACTTCAATTGACAGGACAACCCTGCCTGATCCTTCACATTTATAAATCGGAATTGGAAGATAAAGATGAGTACGACCGAAGAGATCGTAAAAAATTCTAGTAGCTCCTTTGAAATTGGCAGCCATTTCCTGAGACTTGGTGGGTTTCTCGATTACTTTCTTCCTGGTTGTGTCTTTTTCAATTGAAAGATTTTCATCTCCTTTGGATTCATTGGATTTTTTTTGTTCGTCTATATAGTTATCAGCTCCAAGTTTACCGCTCTTTATAAGCTCCTCTTTTACCTTATCTATATAATCCGAAGGATTTATTTTTTCTGCCGATTTACTTGAAAGATTCTTGGCAATATTCAGCATCTCCTCATCTCCCTTGAGAACTTTTTCAACTGTTGTGGCAGGTGCCTCAATAATTTTCTCCTTTTTTGGTGCTGGATCTGATTCGGGTGCTAGCTCTACTACATATTCTCTTGCTAACTTTTTCTGTACGGATATCAATTGTAGTGACATGAATATTATGCCTGCAATAAGATGAAGGATTAGAGTACCCAGAATACCGGCAAGTTTACCTTTAGTATTTCCCATACAATGCGAAATTATAAATTATTACATTTGTTATTGAGAATTAATCAATCTAAATGAGTTTTTATGAAAAAAGAATTGATTCTTGAGATCATTCAGGAAAGATGGAGCCCATATTCGTTTTCTCCGGCAACTGTTGAAGGATTTAAAATAAAAGCAATGTTTGAAGCCGCCAGCTATGCACCATCGTGCAACAATGAACAACCATGGATCTTCGTTTTTTCGACAAGGGAAGAAAAAACAGTTTTTGATGACTATATAGGATTCCTTACTGATTGGAATAAGGTTTGGGCAAAGAACGCCTATGCTATTATTATAAGTATGGCACGCACCAGATTCTCCCTTAGTGGAAAACTAAACCGGTTTGCATTTCATGATACAGGAATGGCTGTTACCAATCTTCTATTACAGGCCCAGTCTCTCGATGTGTTTGTTCATCAAATGGGTGGTTACTCAATTGAAAAAGTAAAGGAATACTTTAAGTTAGGGGATGATATTGAACCTGTTGCTGTTATGGCAGTTGGATATCTGGGAGATGGTTCTTCAATTCCTCCGGAATTATTAAAAAGAGATGAAATAAGGAGGCACAGGAAATCAATCAATGAATTTGTGTTTAAAAACTCCATGGAGCACAGTGGGGTTTATTAAAATGGCTGAATAGGATTATTCGCTACTGGCTTTTTTAACTTTTTTCCTGACCTTGGCATTTACAGGTTTTGTAAACTTCTGATTTTTAAAAAGTCCGTTTTTGATCCCCTGTATAAACTTCGACCATGCAAACGGGTTCAACAGGTTGTTTATCGGATACTGACCCCTGGTTGCAGTTGCATTGAAACTTTGGTTCATAACATATCTGTAGCCGGCTTCAGGAGAAATCTTCGCATTGCTCTGATTAGCAATAGCCACGTAAATTGAGGCAATGTTGTCATTCATGTTTTCAATGATAGGATCAACGGGGTGTTCGCGGGTTACATCTTTGATAAAATCGCTGTAGTTTTTCCATGGCATAATATTCACCTCTTTGATTTGAATTGTATCAATTTCCAGGGCTATATCGACCTCACAATGCCTTTCCTCGAAAGCTTCAGGAATAATAGTATGATATCTTTTAAATCCTAATGCCCGAAAGAAAATTGTATCGCCAGGGGTGCTTGTAATAGAATAAATCCCTGATCTCTCACTCATAGTTCCCCGTTTGAGCTTTTTTGATACAACAGTAACCCCTGCAACAGGTCTGTACGATTCATCTGTAATTATCCCGCTTACCTGAACATACTTCTCCTTCTCAATTACCTGACCCCATGTAGAAGAAAGCGAAACTAAGAAAAGCAGGATTGTATATAAATATTTGTTCAACTATATGCTTTGTAATAAATAATTAGCGTGAATTGCGATGCAAAATAAACATTATTGAGTGTAACGGTGAAACATTTAACTATATTTTAACGTGGGTTGAGAAGAGATATTAACAATCAACCATTTATGATGCCTGCGACAGATATAAATTATTCATCATATTAAAGTTTCGAAAATATTCCAATATTTGTATCTCAAAAATGCTGATAATTATTTCTTTATTAACAATAATTCATAAACCAATAATTCAAAAGCTCAGTAACCCCCAGATTTAACATAAATGATAATACTTAATAAGATATATGAAAAAACTTTTATTGCTTGGTGACGAAGCTATTGCCCAGGCAGCGCTGGATGCAGGATTAAGCGGCATGTATGCGTATCCAGGAACTCCTTCAACTGAGATTATGGAATATATACAATCTTCTAAAGATTCAAATATGCTCAGAATCCACAGGGAGTGGTCATCGAATGAAAAATCCGCCATCGAGGCTGCTCTCGGAATGTCATATGCCGGTAAAAGAGCCATGGTAGCTATGAAGCATGTTGGTCTGAATGTAGCTGCCGATGGCTTTATAAATTCAGCCATAACAGGTGTGAACGGGGGGTTGATTATAGTCTCGGCTGACGATCCTTCAATGCATTCTTCGCAGAATGAACAGGATTCAAGATTTTATGGAAAGTTCGCTTTTGTTCCATGCTTTGAACCTTCGAATCAACAGGAAGCTTATGATATGGTTTTTGATGCCTTCGAAGTGTCAGAAAAATATAAACTTCCGGTCCTCTTCAGAATTACCACACGTCTCGCCCATTCGAGAGCAAGTATAAGTTTACGTGCGACCCTCCCTCAGAAATCTCTTTCGTTGCCTGTTGACCCACTTCAGTTTGTTTTGCTTCCCGCTATTGCTAGAAAGAGATATAAATCTCTGCTATTATCATATGAATCATTAAAATATGAAAGTCTGATTTCAAAATATAACAAATTTACCGACGGAAAAGAAAAGGACCTTGGAATAATAACATGTGGAATTGCACATAACTACCTGATGGAGAATATTGGGGAATCTGCAAGCGATTTTCCGGTATTAAAGATCTGCGCTTATCCTTTTCCAAAGGATCTGATTAAAAATATTACAGGGCGGTGCAGGGAGATTCTTGTTCTTGAGGAAGGAGCGCCTGTACTTGAAGAGGCCATCAGGGGAATACTTGATGAGGGTATTATGATCCATGGAAGACTTGATGGAGCTCTTCCCCGTGATGGAGAACTTAATCCTGCCATAGTCGCAAAAGCAATCGGACTGCCAGTAAGTTACGGACAGGATGTACCATCGCTTGTTAAAATGAGACCTCCCTCTTTCTGTAATGGATGCGGACATGCTGATATGTTTAATTCTCTGATAGAGGCTATTAAACCATGGGGCAATGGACATGTTTTTTCTGATATTGGATGCTATACGCTCGGAGCACTCCCTCCATATAACGCTATCAACTCATGCGTTGATATGGGAGCGTCAGTGACCATGGCTATCGGAGCAGCCGATGCTGGATTATTTCCGTCAGTCGCAGTTCTCGGAGATTCAACTTTTACTCATTCTGGAATGACAGGTCTGCTCGATGCAGTCGTTAAAAATTCAATTGTAACAATCATTATTTCAGATAATTCCACGACTGGAATGACTGGCGGACAGAAATCACAGGCTACTGGCAGGATAGAGAAGATTTGTGAAGGTATCGGAGTCAGCAGGGATCACATACGAGTTATTGTTCCTTTACGTAAGAATCATTCAGAAAATGCAGGTATCCTGAAGGAAGAGTTTGAATACAAAGGAGTTTCAGTAGTTATTGCTTCACGAGAATGTATTCAGACAGCTACTAAAAAAAGGAGATCAGAAAACCAGATTGAATAAGTCTAAAATCAAGAATGATGAAAAATGACATTATATTATCAGGAGTGGGAGGCCAGGGCATTTTATCGATTGCTGCTGTAATCGGACTAGCCGCAGTAGCAAATGATCTCTTCCTGAAACAAGCAGAGGTTCATGGTATGAGTCAGCGCGGCGGGGATGTTCAGTCTCATCTCAGGCTTTCAGATAAACCGGTATCTTCCGATCTGATTGCGTATGGAAAAGCACACCTTATTATTTCCGTTGAACCAATGGAATCACTAAGGTATCTTCCCTGGTTATCTGACAAGGGCTGGCTGGTTACCAATTCAAATCCGTTTATTAATATACTCGATTATCCACCATTGGAGGAGATCCTGAAAGAGATAAAAAATGTAAAAAATCATATTATCATTGATGCAGATGGAATTGCCAAAGAATCAGGATCAGCACGATCGGGTAACATGGTAATCCTGGGAGCTGCCTCTCCTTTTATTGAGATGCCTTTTGAGAGTCTGGAAGATGCAGTAAGGAATCTGTTCGAAAGAAAAGGTAAACAAATTGTTGAATCAAATCTTAAAGCTCTCAGGGCTGGAAGGGAATGTTCAGTTGGTCTTAAAGTTTGAAGTGGGCGTTTACATATATTGCATTACTGGTCTTTTTAGCGGGGTCATAAGGATTAGTTATCCTGTAGTTTAGTGCAATCTGGAAATAGTTATTAAATGTCCGTTGTATACCTCCAATAAAACAGGTGGCATCCTTTGTATAATCCCATTGCAGTACTTCATTTGGTTCTTTCACAGAAGCAGCATAATCGTACCTGGCAAATATCTCAGTTTTTTTGTTCAGAAAGATCGACCCTGTGGAAGATAAACCCCATACATCATGTGTTTTTAGAAGATCGAGGTTAGTTTTATGGCTGTATTCAACTCCGATACTGAAGATACTATTCTTAATTCCGGCAAATCCTATCAGCGTATTTTGCAGCACATCCTGCGTTTTCATCAGATCACCATACAGTCTGATAAAAATATGATTTGAAGTAGTAATATTAACCCCCAAAGCGGTTTTAAGACTATTATCAACCTGAACGTTGGTATATCCTTTCCCATTCAGTAAAGAAAGATCAAATTTCAGAAGATCGCTAAACCGGTAATCTGCGACAATTCCAATATCAGCCACGGATCCGTACCCATATGTTGCCTGGTATTCGGGTGCCAGGTATCTTTTTCCCCAGAAAGCCTGTTGAAAATCAGCATATCTTGTACTAACCATGCCGAAATTTAATGTCAGTTTCTCTTTTTTATAAGCAATTGAGGCTTCCCTGAAAAATCCATATCGCTTTGGTACTGACCCTTCTGAAAGATCTTCAGGGGTGCCTATATTTATTATTATCAGGGCTGAAAAATTTCCCCCAGGTGTGTAATTATAACCAAGATATGCTCTGTTAATTCCAAAACCTGTTGTCTTAGAAGTATCATCTATACTGTAATGAAAATCAGTAAAAATTTCACCTACAGGTTTACCTTGACTGACCAACGTCTGGGAATTAATAAATTGACAAGCTGTTATGAAAAAAAACAGGGTTGGGAGAATTCTCTTCATTGTTTAACGATCAATCGGTAATCTTAATTCAAATCGCAAATGTAAAATATATATATTTATACCATCCTTAATCCTGTAAATTTTTAATAATATTGCGCTCCGCAAAGTCATTAATCGAAATACTCTACATATGAAACAATTTTTATTTATCCTTTCGCTTGTAGTGCTTTCTCTTTGCTCATCAGCACAGAAAGCTGATTTTAAGGCTGCTGAAAAATTCAGAGCTGATAATTTAACACCTAAATATGGGGATCTTGCCGTAAATCCCAACTGGATTGAAGAATCCGATATTTTCTGGTATTCCTTCAAAACTTCTTCAGGCAAAAACTATTATTACGTTAATGCTGCAACCAAATCGAAGCAACCAATGTTTGAAAGTAGATATATGGCTGCAGAATTACGGAAGCTTACCCACCATCCATATAATGATCTTGACTTACCCCTGAAGGATATTCAGTTTGAGAAAAAGAGTACGACAAAATTTACTTTCGTTGTAGATTCAACGAAATTTCTATTTGATGTAACAACACAGAAACTGGCTATCAAGGATAGTACCTGGAAGGAAAAAAAGAATCCGTTATGGGCAAAATATTCAACAGATAGCACTTGGATAGCGTATGCTAAAAACCATAATCTCTATCTGATGAAAGCCAAAGACAAAGATAGTATTGAAATTCAGCTTACTACCGATGGAGAACGATATTATAGTTTTGCTTCGAATTCAGAGGATACGACCAAAAATAAAAAGGTAAGAGCAAATGTTGACTGGTTCAAGAACTCAAAGAAACTCTATGTTGAAAGGCACGATGAGCGGAAAGTAAAAGATCTGTTTGTGATTGATGTCCTTGCTCAGCCTCGTCCAAAGCTGGAATCTTACAGATATTCAATGCCGGGAGAACAATTTGTACCCCAGACAGAGCTCGTAATTATTGATATAGCTACAAAAAAACGTATTGATGTAAATCTTAAAAAGTGGAAAGATCAGACAATAAACATTGCCTGGTCATCACAGAAAGCCGCTGACAAACTAATCCTTATCCGTAAAGACAGGCCACTCAAAAACCTTGATGTTTGTCTTGTCAATGCTGAAACCGGTGAGTTATCGGTCCTTTTCAATGAGGAGACCTGGCCATACTTCAATAATGAGTATACCAGGTTGTCGGTAATTAATGAAGGCAATGATATAATATGGTGGTCAGAAAGAAATGGATGGGGTCAGCTTTATCTTTATGACGGGAAGGGAAATCTTAAAAACCAGATCACAAACGGATATTTTGTTACCGGAAGAGTTGAGCGGATAGATACTCTCGGCAGAATGATATATTTTGAAGGGTTTGGCAGGGAAGAGGGAGTGCATCCTTATTATAGCATGAAATATAAAGCTTCAATTGATAGGGGAGCCATGACCTTAATCACCAAAGAGGGAGCTAATCATTCATTCACAATGTCAAAATCGAACAAATATTTTGTTGATACATATTCTACAGTTGATAAAGTTCCTGAGGCTGTACTCCGTGATAATACCGGTAATATAATACTTAAACTGGAAAAGGCCGACCTTTCCCAGCTTTTCAAATCAGGGTGGAAGATGCCCGAAACCATTGTTGTTAAAGCCAAAGATGGTGTGACTGACCTGTATGGAGTTATGTATAAGCCTTTCAATTTTGATTCAACCAGGAAATATCCTGTTATTTCTTATGTTTACCCCGGTCCGCAGACAGAATCAGTCCAGTATTCATTTACGGTCACTGGTGGTAAGAATGTGGCCCTTGCACAGCTTGGTTTTATCGTGGTAAACTTTGGTCACAGGGGGGGGAGTCCTCAGAGAAATAATTATTACCATACATTTGGGTACAACGATCTCAGAGATTATCCTCTTGCAGATGATAAATATGGTATTGAGCAACTTGCAGACAAATATAAATACATCGATATCAACAGGGTGGGTATATATGGCCATTCAGGAGGAGGTTTTATGTCAACTGCAGCAATTCTCTCATATCCCGATTTTTACAAGGTTGCAGTTTCTTCTTCGGGTAATCACGATAATAATATTTATAATCAATGGTGGGGAGAAACTTATAATGGTGTGGCTGAAGTTGAAAAAAAGATTGGCAAAAAGGGTGAAGTGAAAGACAGCCTGAATAAAAAGAAAGAGGTTGAGATGACTTTTAAAGGAGTCGTAGAGAAAAACCAGGATATAGCAAAAAACCTGAAAGGTTACTTATTGCTTGTAACCGGAGATATAGATAATAATGTTCATCCGGGTAACACATTGCGGGTGGTTGATGCACTGATTAAAGCAAATAAGAGGTTTGATTTCATGATTTTACCCGGACAGCGGCATGCGTATGGTAATGATATTCCATATTTCGACAGACTCATGTGGTACTACTTTGCTGAACATCTTCTTGGTGATTACAGAACCAATGTCGATCTTCTTGATTTTTAATAAATTAGCTTCATAAGAACTAAATAAAAACATATAAATGAAAACGATAAATAAAATAAAAGCGTTGACAGCAATAATTCTTATTTTCTCATTTCCAGGTATTAATGCGCAGGAATCTAAGAAACTATATGACCCGTCTCTTGATGGGATGAAGCAGATTAAAGAGGCAGCTGCCAGAGCTGCTCAGGAAGGAAAACATGTTTTAATCCAGTATGGAGGGAACTGGTGCAGCTGGTGCATAAAATTTGATGCTTTTTGTAAAGCAGATACTTCTATTTCAAACATTATTGCGGCAAATTATATTCCTGTTAAACTGAATTATGATCCAACCAATAAGAATGATGAAGCAAATGCTTATCTCGGTAATCCGACAAGATTTGGATTCCCGGTATTCATTATAGTTGATGGTAAAGGTACTGTATTACATATTCAGGATAGTAGTCTGCTTGAAGAAGGTAAAGGCTATAGTAAACAGAAGGTGACAGGATTTTTCAGGCAATGGACTACGGCAGCTATAGTTCCGCATGTCTCAAAACCACAACCGAAAAAATAAGACAGGAAGTTAACTGGGGTAATTGAAAAACAATCAATATGTCGATTGAATCATCAGATAAAGCAGAAAAGTTTCTTGCCGTCGCATCACAGTATAAATTAGGTAAGCTTATTACAGAATCATCTCATCCTTATACAAGAGATCTGTCGAATCTTGCTAAAGAAAATCTTCCTGAAGCTATTGCAAAGCTGAAAGAGCTCGACAATCAGACTTTAAGAGTATTGTCAGAAAAAAAGTCAGCTATATACTATCTTAAGGATGCTATCCGGGAGACATTTAACTCAGGAAATAACATCTGTTTCTGTGGATGCGGAGCAACCGGAAGATTATCACTTACTATCGAAACACTATGGCGTCAGGTACATCATGGTGATAGTTTTGAGAACAGGGTATTCAGTTTTATGGCGGGGGGAGATGTTGCACTGATCCGTTCTATTGAAAATTTTGAAGATTATCCGCAGTATGGGGCAAGACAATTACTTGAGTCAGGATTTAAAGATGGTGATCTTCTGATAGGAACAACTGAAGGAGGTGAAACCCCATTTGTTATAGGTGCGGTTGAGGAAGCAACCAGAATTTCTAAGAGGAAACCATTTTTTCTATACTGCAATCCCGATGATCTTCTATGCGAGGTGGCCGAAAGATCAAAACGTGTTATTCAGAATCAGGATATAGAAAAAATAAATCTCACCGTCGGTCCAATGGCAGTTACCGGGAGCACAAGGATGCAATCTTCAACAATTCTGCTGGGTGTGGCAGGAATTGCCCTTCTTTATTATAATCGTGAAAATAAGGTCATTGAAACAGAGATTGATTCCTTTATTGATTTTTGGAATTCCTGCAATATAAACTTTATTGAAAATTTCATTTTAAGGGAAACCACCTGTTATAATAATGGTGATTATTTACTCTATGAAACAGATAACAAGTTAGGCATAACGGTTATGACAGATACAACTGAAAGATCTCCGACCTTTAGTCTGTTTCCTTTTGAAAATGTTAATGAGAAGGAAGTAAACCTTTCACTCTGCTATCTTTACATGCCTGAGTACAACACGAGCATGGACGCATGGAATAAATTGTTATGGCGATCTCCAAGGACGCTTGAATGGCCCGATATAAATGGAATAGCTTCAGGACAACGCCTGCTGGGTTTTGATTTCAGCAGTAAAGTTTATTCAAGGAGGGAACAAAGTCTTAAACCAGCAAAGCAACACAGGTTTAAAATTTTGGATATACAGGGAGGAATTAATTTTGAACTCGATGATGAAAGCCATTATTTTGAGACACCTTTTTCAGCTCTATTATTTAAACATCTGGTTCTTAAGATGATAATGAATACTCATTCAACCCTTATAATGGGAAGATTAGGAAGATATGAGGGCAATGTTATGACCTATTTACGTGCCAGTAATAATAAATTGATAGACAGAGCTATCAGGTATATCGACATGATTCTTAAAGACAAAAACATAACATATTCTTACAACGAGATCAGTCACGCTCTGTTCATGATGCTTGAAAAAACGCCATCTGACCATTCAATAGTTTTAGCAACAGTGAATGAAATTGTGAGACGAGATAAATAACATAGCAGGGACACATTTTGTCATGTCCCTGCCATTCCGGAAATGCAGCGATAGAATTTCCGTTTCAACTCACTCTTCATCTTTGCCTAAGCCGGTTTTGGCGGCTTTCTCACCGTTTCTCAGGAGGACAAGATCACTAAGAACAATTTCGGTGATATTTTTGGTTACACCTTTTTTGTCCTCATAGGTACGATAGACAATTCTTCCTTCGACTGCGACCTCTTTACCCTTTTTCAGAAACCTTCCGGCAATATCTGCAAGGCCGTTCCATGCAACGATATTATGCCAGGTCGTCTCTTTTATTTTCTGACCATCAGCATTTTTGTAGCCATCATCTGTAGCGAGTGTAAAATGGGTCACATTCTTCCCTGTTTCTGTAGTTTTAGTCTCGGGGTCCATACCAAGATTTCCGATGAGTGTTACTCTGTTTTTTAATGAATTCATGACTTTAAGTTTTAGTTTGACATTAAATTAATTTCTTAGCAAACTTAAGCCATGCTCTTAACCTGATCCGGTTTGTAATCATTTATACACGGTTCACAATCATTTATAGTCGTTTGCATCCGTTTGAAAACGTTTTTTTATATCTTTATCAAAACATTAGTGCTGTGGAAAAGAAATGTCTCGATTGCGGCGACACCCTTAGGGGTCGCACCGATAAGAAATTCTGTTCTGATCAGTGCCGGAATAATTATAATAACAGGCTGAACCGTGATTCTAACAATTTTGTCAGAAATGTACATGGTTTATTGAGAAAGAACAGAAGGATCCTTTCTGACCTCTATTCCGAGGGTAAGCTAAAAGTTCACAAAGACGCTCTCTTTGCCCTTGGTTATAACTTCAGCTTTTTTACCCATATCATTGAAACATCAAAAGGGTATAAGTACCATTATTGTTTTGAATACGGATATCGGGAAACCGGAGATGATTTTCTGGAGCTGAGCCAGAATAGTCAGTATATTGAATATCAGTAAACCCCCCTTGCCCCCCATATGGGGGGTTGGGGGGTAAATCATCAGATCATATCGCCTTGTGACTGTAAAGCATTCGTTTTATCAGAAATAGGCACGAGATAACCGGAATATCTTACATTATCAATTTTGAGACTTGAGACTGATATGGTGCAATAACCGCTTTTACTTATCGTGAGATAAACATCAAATGATGCTGATCCGCCATTGAAAACCTTCATTTTTACATTGTACGATCCTTTTGAAAGGTTGTCGGTGAGTGCATAATCATCAGCTCTTCCGCGCATATTTATCGCTGCAATGGCTTGAATATCATATTGTCTGCCCATATACGCAGTGTTCAGGATGGCTTTTTCCCTGTCTACGATAAGATAATTGGCCCTGGGAATAAGTTCAATTATTCCTCCGTATGAAAAATATATCTTGTCAAACTTAATTATATACCTTTTTGATTCGACAGCACTCTTAACAAGCGCCTGGTCAAAAAGCTTCTTTTCTTTACGAAGTTCAGCCCCTGATGAATCTGCCTCCTTGGTAGTCGAACAGGAGGATATAACTATTATTGAAATAAATATAATAAACAGCTTTTTCATGGCATATATTTTATATGATTACAATTCAAATATCATGCCACGTTACAAACTCAACCTGTTTATTACTTTTTTATGAAAGGAAAGTAGTATGTCAGATTTTCTTTGGTAAGCTTTGCGCCATATCCTGAATCTTCGAAGGCTTCACAGTATTTTATTTTTGCACCTCTTTCAGGGCCATAAATTTCAATTAGTTTGTCACGGTAAGGGGTAGCATCGTCGCCCCCTTTCCTTTTCTCGCCAAGCCACTTTCTGCGGTCCGAATCTGAGGCAGGTACCTGATCAAGGATGCCCTGGTTGAAGGGCAACCACTCATACATCTGAGATTTATGCTGGTGATACATATCCATTTTTTTTTCAATTACATCGTCAATGTCGATTGCGACATCAGCTTTAAATGCTTCAGGATGGATAAAATCATCGCTCATGAACAAGAACATAGGATTTTTTTTAAGAAAAGGTACTTCGGGCAATATGGTAGGAACAGTGACCATATATGCTGCATCAAGAACTAAAACCCCGGTATACCTGTGATCGGGATGATAATCATACGGCCTGGGAAAAATAACAATATCGGCTTTTTGCTCTCTGATTAATTTTATGACCTGAAGCCTGTTTTCATATGTAGGCATTAATTGTCCGTCATGATTGTCGAGAGTTATGTATCTCACTCCAATAACTTCCCCTGCCTTTCTTGCTTCCTCACGGCGTATCTTAGCCAGTTCTGCTGCCTTAATTGACTGATGTCCCGCATCCCCGTTTGTAAGAGATACCAAAAGTACGTCATTTCCCATTTTGGCCCATTTGTAAGCCACTCCACCTGCGCCATCGGCATCATCAGGATGTGCTCCGATAATTATTATATGCAGTTTCTGAACCTGCTTTTCCTGAGCTTGCATTTTTGGCATTAATGCTAAAAGCAAGGATACCTGGATTATGAAAATTATTGACTTCATCTTGTTAGATATTTAAGCTTTTATAAGATTTAATAAATTTTATTTCATTTGTACGAAAGTTCGACTGACTAAGGTAATTATTATTAACGAGTGTTGTAAATCTTAGATACAATTTCATTCATTTTATTCGTTTTGTTCATGCTTGCTTAAAGTCGTTTTATTTGTTTTAATTTGTATTCCTGTTCAATCTTATAAAATAAATAAATTGGATTTTAATGAAAAGAAACTGGATTATTTTTTTGTTTGCCATTTTAAGTTCAATCTCTTTCAGTCAGGCAAAGAAAGCAAATGATGAGGGATATCTTGTTAAAGTAGGAGACAAAGCTCCTGATTTTACAATTCGTGAAGCAGGCGGAAAAACTTACAAACTTTCGGATCTCAAAGGTAAAGTTGTTATGCTTCAATTTACTGCAAGCTGGTGCAGTGTTTGCCGGATGGAAATGCCTTTTATTGAAAAAGAGATCTGGCAGGAAAAAGGTGCTTCCGGTCTTGTTGTCATCGGTATCGATCGGGACGAACAGGTTGATAAAGTTCTTCAGTTTAAAAAAGATATAAAAGTCACTTATCCGCTTGCTCTGGATCCTGGAGCAGAAATATTCGGGTTATATGCTCAGAAAGAAGCAGGAGTGACAAGAAACGTGATTATTGACCGTACGGGTAAAATAATTTTCCTGACCCGGCTTTATAAAGAGGAAGAATTTGAGCAAATGAAAAAGACCATCTTCGCAGAACTCACAGGAAAATAATTAAAGTTAATTTACGTTTTATAATTCAGAGGCTTACAAAAAACTTGCTGTTTGAAACCTTTTATATGGATTTCCGTTATAATATCATTTGACATAAGATATTTGCTAACTTTTTAATCAACTAAACTTAAAAGCTTTAACTATGAAAAAAATATTTGCGATAGTATTTGTAATTCTTGTTTCAATACCAGCATTCTGCCAGATTAAATTTGGTCTTAAGGCAGGTGTTAGCACTACTTCATTGTCGATGCCGACTATTAAAACTGTTACCTCCGGAACAACTTCCTTCACCATAGATGCTTTGACTGCAGCTAAATATGGTTTTCATGGTGGTGCATTTGTACGGCTCACTTTATTTGGTATTTATATTCAACCGGAACTTTTATTCTCAACACGGTCAAATGAATATACAGTTAGCAACATAACTGTACAAAGCGCACCTGTATCATACATTGCAAAACAGACCTTTAATAAGCTGGATCTTCCTGTTATGCTTGGATTTAAACTTGGTCCGCTTCGACTGAATGCTGGTCCTGTTGGCTCACTTCTTATTAATTCTCCCAAAGCTATTATTACCAATCCTGATTATAAAAATAATTACAATAGATTGACATTCGGCTATCAGGCAGGATTGGGCTTTGATCTGCTGAATTTTCTCACTTTTGATTTAAGATATGAAGGTAATCTTAAAAAGTACCAGAATCAGATCCAAAGCCTGGTCGGCACCAAATATAACCTTGATGACAGGCCCAATGCGTTCTTATTCAGCGTGGGTATTATGTTCTAGAGATAATTTATGAAAATAAAAATCAGGCTGTCGAAAAGACAGCCTTTTTTATTTAGATAACAGCATTTTTGCCGCAACAAGAAGCAGAAGAATACCAAATATTTTCTTCAGCAACGGTTGAGGTAAATTTAAAGCCAGCTTCGACCCGAAATAAGAACCAACAAGAAAAAAAACAGCAAGAATGATAGCAAATCGGATATTTACCTGACCAGCTTTATAATAATTATATGCAGCAATTATGCCTACTGGGGGTAACATCACTGCAAGACTTGTTCCCTGGGCAGTTTGCTGGCTTATTCCCAGTAAAAATACCAGAGCTGGTATCATGATTATTGCACCGCCAATACCAAGCATTCCTGCCATTACTCCCGTTATAATCCCTATTACAATAAGAATCAGAATCATTGAACCTGACATTTTCATAAAATATTAGTTTAATAATCAATTTGCATAAAATTATTAAAAATATAGGTTCACGACGCAGGATAAACGATATAAAGGAAAAATAGAGAGATTTAAAGGTAAGGTATTTTGTCTCTACTCAGCTCCCCGCTGCCTGTTCCTAGCTCCATGCTCCTGGCTCCATGCTCCATACCTCTTGTGTCGTGTGTCGTGCATCAATTATTTTGTTCCCTTAAACAAATTCCTTAAGTTTGCGATGAATGTGAAAGACTATGAATAAGAAGAAAATATTTTATTTTTTAGCCGGAACCGGAGTTTTGTTTCTGATAATTTTGATCATAGTTTACAGAAACCTTTTCGGTATAAGCATTGTTGCAGATAGAAACCATCGCATTATTCTCATTCCAACAGGTTCTTCTTATGAACAGGTAATGGATACAATTGAATCAAAGCTGGTTATAAAAAACAGAAAAGCTTTCGACTGGCTTGCCAGAAAGAAAAAGTATACTTTATTAATAAAACCAGGTCGTTATCTCATCGACAATAGCCAGAGTTATAATAGCTTAATTAACCTTCTTAGATCAGGTAAGCAATCACCTGTTAAACTGACCTTTAGCAATGTCGTTACTTTGAACCAGATTGCGGGCAGAATCGGTAAACAGATAGAAGCTGACTCATTAGAAATAATCGGTTTTCTTTCTGATGATTCAAATTATATTAAGGATGGATTCAATAAGGAAAATATTGTATCTCTTTTCATTCCCAATACTTATGAGCTTTATTGGAATACCGATTCCAAAGGACTGTACACCAGAATGCTGAAGGAATACAGATTATTCTGGAACGACAAGCGACTGCTAAAAGCGAAAGAAATAGGCCTTAATCAGAAAGAGGTATCAATCCTTGCTTCAATAATTGATGACGAAGCAGCTAAGTCTGATGAGAAACCAAGGATTGCCGGTGTTTATCTTAACCGGTTAAAGAGGGGTATTCCCTTGCAGGCAGATCCGACAATAATATTTGCTTTAAATGACAATTCTGTTACCAGGGTATTGAAAAAGGATTTGCTGGTCGATTCTCCCTATAATACTTATAAACATTCCGGATTACCGCCCGGCCCAATAGGATGTGCAACAATTGATGGTATAGATGCTGTTCTTAATGCCGAAATACACGACTACCTGTTTTTTGCTGCCAGGCCTGATTTTTCGGGTTACCATAACTTTTCCAGAACACTTTCAGAGCATAACAGGTATGCTTCATTATATCAGAAAGAGCTGGATAAAAGGAAGATTTTCAAATAGCTTCAACTAGTTCAACTTCTCTTTCCAGGTCAATACCAAATTTTTCACAGACGGATTTTTTGATTTCCTCAGATAGGGCAAATATTTCTTTTCCGGTAGCTTTGCCATAGTTAATAAGAACAAGAGCCTGTTTATCGTGAACACCACAATCGCCTGTTCTTTTACCCTTCCATCCGCATTTTTCTATAAGCCATCCTGCTGCGAGTTTCATTTGTCCATCATTATCGGTATATACTGGCATTTCGGGATATTTAATTTTAAGATGTGTGCCAAATGAATCCTTAACAACTGGATTCTTGAAAAAGCTTCCTGCATTACCTGTAATTTCAGGATCTGGCAATTTACTCCTCCTGATATTTATTACTCCCTGCCTGACATTTTTCAAAGACTCTGTTCCGAGCTTATTTACTTCTTCTTTAAGAGAATTGTAATTTAGATTCAGGTTGGGCTTAATACTCAATTTGTAATATACTCTGGTGACCAGATACTTGCCTTTTTCGTTCTTTTTGAAGATACTATCCCTGTAACCGAATTCACATTCATTATTGCTGAAAACCCTTCTTTTTCCATCGTTGATATTGATAGTCTTGACTTTTGTTATCCTTTCACTGACCTCAACCCCATACGCACCAATATTCTGGACAGGTGTAGCACCTACCTTTCCAGGGATAAGTGAAAGATTCTCAAGTCCGTAAAATCCTTTATTCACGGTCCATGCAACAAAATCATCCCAAATGACACCGGCCCCGCAGGAGACAATAACATTTCTTTCATCATTCTCCGGTTCCTCGATCTTTATTCCTCTGATTTCAGGATATAGAATCGTTCCTTTAAAATCGCATGTAAAGAGTATGTTGCTCCCGCTCCCCAGAATAAGAATAGGTTTTTTAAGGGAAACTTTCCCTTTGAAAAGAACATCGGCATCCTTTTCGGATTTAATATGAATCATGTAATCTGCCATGTAATCAAAACCGAACGTGTTGTATTTCTTCAACGGGACATTTTCATAAATCATCAGCAGGATATTTTATGTAAAAATAATTTATTTTACCTTTCCTTAAAAATGAGATGGAACTGTACGTGAAAAATCGCGAGGAATGGCGTCACTGGCTTGATGAGAATCATACGACAGGTCATGGAATCTGGCTTGTATATTATAAAAAATCATCAGGTAAACCTCGTATACCTTACAATGATGCAGTTGAGGAGGCACTTTGTTTCGGATGGATTGACAGTAAAATAAAAAGAGTAAATGATGATTATTATATTCAGTGGTTCACACCCCGGAGACCGGGCAGCAGGTGGTCAGAGTTGAATCTGAGACGAGTTGAGAAGCTGATAAAAGAGGGACGGATGCTACAAGATGGTTTATTGGCATACAATGTAGGTATGAGGAAGCCCCGGAGGATTGATAATGTCAAATCTGAAGCCAATTTGTTTGTACCTGATGATCTGATGTCAGCGTTAAGGTCCAATCCTGAAGCATTTATTAATTTCATGAATTTTCCACAGGGAAGCAGGAAGCTGTATGTATTCTGGTTGAATGACGCTAAAAGGTCTGAAACCCGTCAATTAAGAATTCTTAAGATCGTTAATAATTCAGAAAAGAATATAAAGACAGGGATGATGTAGTAACCTGGTTGCTGGTTGCTGGTTACTTGTTGTTGGGTAAATTCTCTATGGTCCTCTGTGTCTCTTATGTCTAATGAAAACTCTTTGTGTCCTTTGTGCATAAGCCACCTCTGCAGTCAGGCCACTGCGCTAAAATAGCCCACCGGGCTATTTTTTAAAGCTTGTGCCTCTTTGTGGTTAATGGTTTTCTCCTTTTTCCTTTTACTATAGATACAATTAAAGTATTTTTACTTTATGCCTTTTAAGTCAAAAAACACCCGGGTAGCTTTCTCAGTTACTAATTGCATTTGTCATGACCAGAGGGTAATGAAGATTGCCGGGACAGTCAAATGTCTTGGTTGTGATATTACGATAATAGGAAGAAAATCAGGCGATTGCTGTAATTCAGATTCAGTGCCATTCAGAACTATAAGATTCTGGATGATCTTCAAAAGAGGCTTTCTGTTTTATTCGTTTTATAATATCAGATTATTTGTCTTTCTGCTTTTTAATAGGTTTGATCTTCTGGTTTCTAACGATCTCGATACCCTACTCCCTAATTATCTTGTCTCAAAACTGAAGAGTCTTCCCCTTATTTATGATTCTCATGAGTATTTTACAGGAGTTCCGGAGATTCAAAACCGTCCATTTGTAAGGTGGGTATGGAAAAGTATTGAGAAATCAGTTTTCACCCGTCTAAAACATGTAATGACAGTAAGTGATTCAATTGCCAGGCTTTATGAATCAGAATACGGATTGAAACCGGCAACTGTCAGGAATTGTTCCATGAAAACAGAGCAGATCATTGCTTTTTCAAGGGAAGAGCTTGAAATAGACCCCAACCACCTTTTGTTGATTTTACAGGGTACAGGAATCAATATTGACAGGGGAGGTGACGAACTGGTTGACGCTGTTAACATTACTGATAATGTTTCTTTGCTTATAATTGGTACAGGTGATCAGATTGAATATCTTATCGAAAAAGTGTCACACCTGGGACTGACCGGACGGATAAAATTCGTTAAAAAACTGGCTTGGAATATGCTTATGCGATATACCAGGTCGGCTGATGCAGGATTGAGTCTTGATAAAAACTCTAATCTTAATTATAACTTCAGCCTTCCAAATAAATTATTCGATTATATAAGTGCCGGGATCCCTGTAATTGCAACTGATCTTCCTGAAATCGCTAAAATCATACATGAATATAAATGCGGGATTTTAATTCCTGAAGCTAATGCAGAAGAAATAAGCAAGGCAATTAAAGAATTAAGAGATAACAAAGATTTGCTTTCTGAATTAAAACGTAACTCTGCTATCGCCTCGGAATCAATAAACTGGGAAAATGAATCAAAGAAGGTTGAGGAATTTTACAGATCAGTTATTGATAATTTATAGTTCTCCTCCTGTGATTCTCTACCTCATCCCCCTTGCCCCCTTCTCACAAGAGACTATTCTTTATACACATCTTTTCGATCGGGAATTTCTTTTGTCTCGTACAAACTCACACCCATCCCCATAGCCGTCAACCTAAGGAGTTAAATATGTTAAAATAGTAAGAGAGTTTAGTACAAAACAGAATGTAAAGTATAGAATATATGTCTGATACATTTCCTCCCGCTGCGCGGGAGGTGGCCGGATCACTTTTTAGTTATGATTCAAATGCAGATACCGGCCGGGGTGGTTGATTGTTTATTCAAATTCCTGATCTTTTCTTTTGAAGGTTTTTCTTATCTTCTTCTATTTTATGATATTCACCATGCGGATTTCCATCAAGCTCAATTACAAGTTTTTCTGAAGCACAAAAAAAAAATGTCAACTCTATAGTTACCTATACTGTGTTGTCTTCTGAATTTTCTTGCATTAAGTTTTTTTGATTTTAAAATGTTCCATAACTCAGCCTCAGCAGAAGTGGACTTGTTCCTAAGTGATGATCTGAAGAATTTAAGGCTTTTCCTGTTAAAGAGGTTTTGGTTTTTCATATCAATAAAGGTAAGAAGAAATCAATGAATCAACCACCCCGGTCGGGAAAGAAAATATTGTATATATAAGATAATCAATTGTCCCGACCACCCCTCCTTCAAAAGGAGGGGAAACTTTTTTATGCAGTATCTCATTCATCTCCAAAGCTTAAATTGACGGCTATCCCCCCTGGAGGAAAGTTGGTAAGGAATGACTTTCTAATTGAAATGACTTTATCCAATAAGTTTATAATATGTTACCCTTATTATAAAGATTTACGTGATTCGTCCATATTCTTCCGCAATTTTAATGTCTGAACTACGATCCATTTCTGGTATTCCGGTACAGTATTTGTGGTATTTCAGGTCTAACCCTGACCAGATGAAAAAGACTTTATCCATTTGCCTGCTGTTCTTTATTATCTTTTCATGTTCTAAACATGCAGATTATCAGACAATTGATTGTTCATATATGAATGATCAGCTACCACCGATTTCCTGCAGTGGTTCAATATGTCAGAGCGATACCTGCAAGACCTATTTTGGTATATGGAAAGAACTATTCCTTGCAAAAAACAAGATGACAGAGGATTATTTCAATAAACATATAACAATATGTAACACTGCAACTTATAAATACGCAAATCAAGGCTTCCAGTTTGAACTGGCCTATAAACTTACAATTGACTGGTTTGAAGCAAAATTTGAAGAG
>Ga0302206_1000272_pt1 | contig 21071 bp, 21 predicted proteins | sample II_Fen_E2_1_FD_194581 | JGI IMG/M metagenome (GOLD analysis project Ga0302206, IMG submission 194581) | Peat permafrost microbial communities from Stordalen Mire near Abisko, Sweden - II_Fen_E2_1 | ecosystem: Environmental > Terrestrial > Soil > Wetlands > Permafrost | place: Sweden: Abisko...
CTTCACCATCATCTAATATTTTCAAATCTGTTAAGGGTAAGGGTTCTCCAACTGTGCCTAGTTTGTTGGATCCGAGTCTGTTGATGGTGACAAGGGGTGCTTCTGTTAAACCGTATGCGTTGTGAATTTCTATACCTAACTCGTGGTAGCTCACTAGAAGGTCTATACTTACAGGGGCAGAACCCACAATTAACTGGGCACAAGCATCCAAACCTGTCTGTTTAAGCAAAGTTCTCCTCAATATTCTGCTTAGTACATTCTTTACAATACCACTATTAACATTAAGATACATACTTCCCAACCAACTTTTTTCAATTTTTGACCAAACCTTCTCATAAAACCTAGGAACCGAGAAAAATATGGTCGGTCTAACCTTTGGTAAGGTACTTTCAAGTTTTTGGAAATCCTCTAAAAAGTAAAGTTTAAGGGATGTAGGAGCATAATACGGAGCGTATATTCCTAAAATACCTTCCACGACATGATTCATTGGTAAAAATGATAAATATGAAACTTCGTGTGTTCTGTCCTGCCATGGAGGCATGGAAGCGATGTACTCTGCCATCCATCGTAAATTTCCATGTGTGAATGTAACTCCCGAGGGTTTCCCAGTTGTTCCAGACGTATAACGGATGGTAGCAACATCATTAAAATCTATAGGGGCAATGGATTTACTATCTGAATTTTTATCGTCTTCAAATTCATTTCCTGATGCAAGAAATTCCTTCCATGACAAGATATCAGATGGATGTTTAACAGAATCGCTGCAGAATGATATTATGTTTTGTTTGTTTTCAAGATCCGTTAAATGATCAAGCAACTGCGTTGTACCAATAAAAATAACTCCAGCACCACAATCATTTATGATATCATTGATCTCTGCCATCGGGCTAGTGTAATAGACTGGAACACACACAGCACCTAATAAACCAATTGAAACATCCAATGTAAGGTATCGGGAATTGTTATATCCTATTATGACAACTCTGTCACCAAGACCAACTCCAAGTGCTTTAAGTGATTTTACAGCATTTAATATATCTATCCTAATATCGGATGATTTTATTCTTATAAATTTGCTGTTTACTACATCATAGTACTTAACAGGTCTGCTCATACTTTTCAGTCTAAATAAAATCTGTTCATGAACTGTTCGATCTGATCTATGGAAAAAACCATTGTAAACTGCATAATTAAATATTTTGGGTAAAAATTTTTTCCAATTCAAATCATATGGTCCAAGAAATTTTTCAAGATTACTCCTTGAGAATTCCCTGTCTTCATTCAGGTAAGGTGCAAGTTCTGTGATAGTTTTTCTTAACTGTTTTCCATTTCGACCTGAATACTTAAGAAAAAATGTAATGTAAGGAATTAAGGATGAAGATAGAAAGAGTGGATTTGGAAGTTTTAATCCCAAATTATCATTGGCCCATAGATGAATAAAATCAATAAATTCTTTAACAGTTGGTAGAGCTGTATAAGGTGCTGTAAGATGGAAAGTCAAGCCTTCGGCTTTTTGATCAAATGTTAATTTTACGACAGCATCGGCAACGTAGTCTACAGGCACCAAATTGATTTTGATATCTTCTGAAACGGGAATTAATGTTAACTGCCTATTGAGATAAAGTCGAATAAGAACGTATATGGTATTAAATGTCTTAATGTAACCTGATTTTGAGTCACCAACAACCATTCCGGGTCTAAATATTGATATGGGCAACCCGGATTTTTTTACTATCAATTCTCCTTCATATTTACTTCTTTCATAATTACTAAGGAATCCATAATCATCTGCTAGTGAATTTTCTGATATGAGACCTTCCTGCATACCTGCGACATACGCTGTTGACAGATGAGAGAATCGAAGGATTCCATGATTATCATGGGCATCTGATGCAAGTTTAATTACGTTCTGAGTTCCTTGTACATTAATTTTCCTAAGATCTTCTATTGGAATATTTAGCCTGATATCTGCTGCTGTATGGATTATATGGGTCACATTATCCACTAAATAATTGTATTCATCATTATCAAGTCCAAGTTTTTCTTTAGTGATGTCTCCATTAAGTAAATAAATTTTGCTTTCATCTGAGTCAGTTGTTTTAAATTTTTTTAACCCATTAATACTGTCCATGAGATCTGGCCATTCCCACCATGCACGGAAAAGATGTCGGGATGCATCCTCAAAACTTTGTCCTCTTACCAAAACAATTAAACATAGGTTTTCATTTTTTATTAATCTGCGAACAATTTGGGTTCCGAGAAAACCAGTAGCACCTGTCAGAAAAACTAAATTCTTCAATTTCCCACGTCCCATTCCCCGTTTATCAAGAATTCTTTAAGGATAATATGATTTTGGTTTGATCTTGCTAAATGTTCATTAAAACCTTTAATTAACTTTTTAGAGATAACTCCAGGATTTTCAAGAAGTTCATCCACCGATTTACTCAGCTTGTTCCAGATTTTTTGACCTGAATTTTCTGAATATTTATAATTAATAAGGTATTCATTATCCATTTCAAGATCTTTGTAAAGTCCTGTAAGTCGTGGATCGTGCCCAACTGCGATTTGTGGGATATGCTCTTCAAGGGACAAAACTGCAGCATGGTAACGGGATGTAACTAACAAATCAAGACTTCTTAGAATTTCGGTCATTTGAGATGCATTGAACTCCTTTGAAGAAAATATCCGAGCATTTTGTGGAATTCTCATTTTATTAACAATGTTCTGGGCAAGCGGTTCATCCACTTCTTCCATACAAATGAGTGCAATGTTTTTTCCGTGCTTTTCTATTATTCTATCTGCTTCATTTGCCCATTTAACAGCCAGTTCCTTACTTCTGCGTGTTCTGATTTTAGATCTTGAAAAGTAGTAAGGCCATTTGTAGCGGTTTTCATGTGGACCCCAAGGTCTTATAACAACAGGCCAGAGGTTGAAATCAATTATTGCCAGTCCAACAAAACCATTTCTAGGTTCTGGAAGGAATTCTTTTTCCCAAATTTTTTTTAAGCTATTTTTATCTTCTGGTTCAGTCTTGAATGTGAATGCACAATCTGCAGTATGTTTAATAGGTGCTTTTACACCTAATTTATGCAGTTTGTCTGCTGCATAAATGGTTCTTGTAATGATTAGATCGGTTTTACTAGCTTCTCGTCTTACTAAAAACTGATTAAAAGATGATAAATCTCCAGCATCTACAGCATAAGCAAGGCATGGAATTTTATAATTGTTAGCACAAGTTGTAGTCCACAAAAAAGCCCAAAGAAGAGCAGAAGTCCATGTGTCCATATAACAGCTCCCTTCAACCAGCATTACAAGGTCATGGGTTTGTACCAGCTTTCTAATAGCAAAGAAAAAAATTGATGGTACTGGAGCTATTTTCAGCTTAGAATCTTCTTTGATATACCTACGCAGGTTTTTTTCGTTAAGAGTAGGTATGGTAATAATAACTTCTGGCCCTAAAACCCTCTTCACATCTTCTATTATAGATATGAGTCTTGTTTCAGAACCAGTATTGTTGGCGCCGTTATAACCCATCAGGAGAACTTTATTAATTTTATTTAAATTGTAAGAATTCGGTTTATTTGCTTTCATTTTTTTTATAAAGATTTTGATTTTGTGTAAATGAATTGAATCTGAATGAATTCATGAAAGTTCATAATATTTTATTTTATTTTATTTTTTGATAAAATATTTTAAACTTCATTATCATATTTAATTATTTCATATTGTGGATTATATGGCGTTTTATCGAGAATTTTATTTGAAACTATCTACAAAATGCTGAAATTTTGGAAATGTATTATAAAACTCGATATTACAAATTAACTGTGATTCAAACTTAATTATTCCTTCTATAAATCATTGTTAAGACGATTATTGCTACAATTATCCATAGAATAATCCCCATTCCTAACATGCCGATTTGATTTCCCATTTTTTCCTCTTCAATTTATTTCAAATTGGTTACATTTGTATAAGTATATTACTAATACACATTCATGTAAAATATAGAAAAATTTTGTGATAATTGAATCTTTTAGAATTTTATTAATCTATTACTAAATTATTAAAAAAATAATAAAGATTTCATATCACTTTAATAATGTATATAAACTTATTAAATTCTTATAATAAGATTATTGAGATATTCTTAAGCTGTTCAATCATTTAATAGTTAGGATTCTATTTTACAATTAAACTAATGATATTCCAGTACTTTTTTTAAATTTTGTTACATAATATTAGTTAGGATAATTTAGTTCCTTGAATAAAAAAGGAACAAATATATCAAGTTCAGAATTTAAAATGTCAATGATTAATCATTATAAAATATATTTATATGATATTACCCGTAAGTTACTTTTTGTAAATCTAAGGAGGGATAAAAAACGAAAATTAGTTTTAAGACTTTAGGGATTCCTTTGGCTATTATTGCGTTTATCGTGGTTATGTTGGTTCCGTTGCCTGGTTTGAGTTATTCGGGTCATGCTGCGATTGCTCTTTTGGCTTTTGCAGTTATTATGTGGGCGAGTGAGGCTCAAGTTCTTGCTGTTACTTCGTTGATGTTGTTGTTTTTACAGCCTTTACTGGGTATAGATAGTTTTAATAGTGCTGTTATTGGTTTTGCTAATCCTATTATATTTCTGATGATTGGTGGGTTTATCCTGGCGGTTGCTATTGGTAAGAGTGGGCTTGCGAAGCGTTTTACCTACTGGATGTTGTCCAAAGTGGGTACTAGTCCGAGTATGAGTATTTTTGCTGCTGTTTTTTCAACAGGTCTTCTTTCTGCTTGGATCGAGAATGTTGTGGCCTTTGCAATGCTGCTTCCAATTATCAAGACGATTGTACCATTGTTTGGTATAGGAGAACCTGAGAAGGGTAACAGTAACTTTGCTAAGGCAATGGTTTTAGGTGCTTCATACGGTTCTTTAGCTGGTGGTTTTGGTACTGAGATTGGTACTGCGCCCAACCTGATGGCTGCAGCGTACACTCACTTACCCTTTGTTAATTGGATGGTATTTGGATTTCCGCTTGCTATTATCATGTTGTTTGTTACCTGGAAATTGTTAGGCTGGATTTTCCCACCTGAAGTTGACGGTATTGTTGGTGGACACGACACCCTAAATAAAGCTATTGATGTCATGGGGTCTATTACCAGGAAAGAGAAAATTACTGCTGTAATACTATTCTTTACAATAGGATTGTGGGTTACGACTGGTATTACGGGTATTGACAGTTATTCAGTTGCTTTGATTGGTGCTGCTTTGTACTTTGTTTCTGGTGTTATTGACTGGAAAGATGCCCAGGAAGGTGTGGATTGGGGATTAATCATCTTCTTTGGAGGAGCACTGTCCCTTGGAGCTGCACTTCTGAATACTGGTGCTGCTACGTATATTATAACTCATTTGATTGGTGCTATGGGAAGTAATGTTTCGACTCTAACCATTATGCTCTTGTTGATGGTTATTGCTGTGGTTTTCACCCAGGTCATGTCCAACATTGCGTTATCTGCGATTCTGGTGCCTCTTGCAGTTACTTTGGCTGCTGCTCAGGGTCAGCCTATTGGAATTTATGCTATACCTGTTGCCATTTCATGTTCGCTTTCGTTCATGTTCCCAATGGCAGATCCAACAGTTGCAATGGCATATGGAACCGGTTATGTGAAGATCAAGGAGATTTTGAAGGCAGGAATACCAATGGTTGTAATTGGAATTATCGTGACCATAATAATAATGCTAACAATAGCCAAACCATTCATAGGATAATAACAAACTATGTTTGAAATTAATTTGTGGAATAAATTCTGCAAATTAATAATTTTATTTTTTTAAATCTTAGGTCCAGTACACAAAAATTAAAATATAAAAGAAATCGGGAGGAGTATCAAATGAATAAAAAGATATTATTACCTACAGATGGTTCAAAAAATGCTGAAAGGGCAGGAGAATATGCTATATCTCATGCTGATTTAACAGGTGATGAAATAATTGTTTTAAACGTAATCGACACAGATTACTTGGATGCTATACCTCAACCTGATATCAGGGAAACTTTAGATAAAGAATTAAGGGCTGATGGAAAGAGGGCTGTTGAACACTTTAAAAAGCAACTAGAAGAAAATCAATGCAATGGTAAATGCCAAAACATAGAATTTAAAATCCTCATTAAAGAGGGAAAACCTGCAGATGTCATACTTAAAACTATTGACGAAGAAGGAATCGATCAAGTAATTATAGGTAAATCAGGTAAACATGGTTTAGAAAGATTTCTGCTGGGAAAAACAACAGACAGAGTGGTTAAAGGAGCAAAGGTACCGGTTAATGTAATATCATAATTCAATTGAACATAGCTTAAGAATTTTCACTAAATTGATTAACAAAGTATTCAATAAAGGAGTCTTGGAATGTATGTGTAATAATGGGCGGAGGAAGAATGGGGCTAGTATTGGCCTCTTTATTGATTTCTGATGGTCATGATGTTACACTAATTGAAAATGATGAGACTTTGTGTAATATTGCATCTTCTGAATTGGATGCCATGGTCATCTGTGGAAATGGTACTAATGGTAAGGTTTTGGAAGATGCAAATGTAGAAGATGCTGATGTTTTTGTAGCTGCTACAGGAAATGATGAGGTAAATTTGTTGGCATCCATTCTTGTAAGGGAGTATAAGATCCCAAAAATAATTGCAAGGGTGAGTGATACAAGGCATTCTAATGCTTTTAAAATGATTGGAATCGACTCAGTTGTAAGTCCAGAATTAACCACTGCAAGCTATGTTGAAAAATTAATAATAAGGCCTAAAATTGCCGACTTGGTGGTAATGGGTAAAGGAGATGCAGAATTATTAGATATTAATTTAGAAAACGAAAAATCAATTGGCAAAACAATTGGTGACGTAAGTCCTGATGATAACTTTTTAATTGTAGCAGTTTACGAAAATGATAATTTAATTATTCCAAAACCTGAAATGGTCTTAAAGAAAGGGATGAAAATTTCTATTCTTGTGAAAACTAAATATGCCAAAAAGGTTATGAACATGTTTACCAAAATGTAGATAAAGAGTTATAGAAGATTTCAGGGGACGATATTTAGATGTATTCAATTGACAAAATAAAAAAAGGAGAAATAAGTTCCCTTTTCCACTACACAGGCTTTATTTGCATCTTTTTAGGACTTCTAATGCTATTACCTACTGTTGTGTCCTTTATTTATGGTGAATATAAATACTTTCTACCATTCATTTATTCTTCTATTATCAGCATGATCATTGGTGTTCTGTTTTATAAATTCTTTAAAAAGCAGGCAGATTTATCTCTGAGGGGGGCAATGATTTTTGCTACTGGTATCTGGCTTATAGCATGTGCACTATCAGCTCTTCCATTTTATTTTTCTGGAGACCTAACCTACTTAGATGGTTATTTTGAAGCCATGTCCGGGTACACTACCACCGGATTCAGCATGTATGTTAATTTAGATGCAGCAGCCTACACCATGGACTTCTGGAGATCATTCATGCAGTGGCTGGGTGGAGTAGGGATCATTGTTCTTGCTTTAACTATTCTATCTTCCCCAGCGGTTAATATAATGAGAATGTACTCTGCAGAAGGTAGGGACGAACGTATACTGCCGAGTATAAGGCATACCGCAAGGATTATACTTTATATTTATTTTTTATATACAATAGTAGGTATTATCTTGTTTATTTTGGCCGGTATGCCCGTATTTGATTCGATATTTTACACCTTTTCTGCACTCTCAACCGGTGGTTTTGCAATGCAGAATGCGAGTTTGGCCCATTATCACAGCTTATGGATAGAGATTGTAGCAATTATTATCATGATCATAGGTGCAACTAACTTTGCTTTACACTACACAGTTCTTAAAGGAAAATGGAGAGAGTACTTTAAGGATATAGAAACAAGAGTTTCATGGCCTTTAATAATTGCTGGTACCATTATTGTTGCGATAGTCCTTTATCAGAGTCCTTTCTATGGGCATAATTTACTGTTATCAATGAGATATTCAGTATTCCAAGTGGTATCTGCAATAACCACGACAGGTCTGCAAACATCTAATGGAGACGAAATAATAAGACAGTACCTTGGATTGGCCATTTTTATTCTTACATTGCTCATGATTATCGGTGCAGGTTCTTGTTCAACTGGTGGAGGTATAAAATGGATCAGAATAGGTATCATGTTCAAAGCTGTTTGGTGGGAGATCAGATCGTTTTTACTACCACAAAGTGCTGTTATTTCACGCAAAATCCATCATGTAAAGGAAGTTAAAGTAAATGATACATTATTAAAATTAACTGGACTGTTTGTGTTTGTATATCTATTGGTTTATACTCTGAGCGTTTTGGTTACAATGTATTACTATCAAAACATCCCTCAAGTCTTGTTTGAAGTAGCATCAGCAATGAGCAATGTAGGACTAACAACTAATCTTATTACAGCTAGTTCACCAGTAATTGTTAAATTAACTTTTATAGTAGATATGTGGACAGGAAGACTAGAAATATGGCCAATACTATTATTAGTGGGTATTGGGGCTAGCAATATAATCAGAAGATAAATTGAAATAATTTAAAAACCGATTCGACGAATAAAATATTTTTAATAATTTTTAAGGTTATTTTATTTCATTAAATTTTACTCTTAATTTGAATTTTCTATTTTTTGCGGTCGGTAATATCTCGCCAATAGACTGAGATTCCATCTGCCGATGGATATACAGTGAAATCAAAACAGTGATCTGGATTAAGGAGTCCAAGAACTTCAAAGTGTTGAATTTCCTGTGATTCAATTGCTCTGCGAAAAGATGATTCATAATTGGTTCCGATGAGTTCTGGTAAGGTTTCCCATAAGTTTTGCCCAATCAGATCCTCATACTCAACTCCAAAGTATTCTGCAGCGCATCGATTAACATAAATGAAATGCCAGTATTGACTCAAAGCAATAAATCCGTCCTGAATACTATCTAATATTTCTGTCATCTGATGTTTACTACGAGCGAGCTCTTCCTCAGCTTTTTTACGATCAGTATCATCAAATACATAGCCTTTGACTTTAATCAGTTCATCTGAATCATTAAAAATACCTACAAGATTAGCAACAACATGTATCCTCATACCGTCAGACCTTCTTTGCCAACTCTGAAAACCTTGTAATTTACGTTCCTTTTTCAAACGAGTGATCATGTATGGCCAGTCAAATGAATTAAATTTTGAAATATTGCTTTTAGAAGCTAATTCACGGTTATTGAACCCGTATATCTCAGCAAATGCTGGGTTGCATTCAACTATTTCACCTTCAATTGTAGCAATGAAATCACCTGTTAGATCTTCATAAAAAAGACGATGATATTTCTCTTCACTAGCTTGAAGAAATTCTTCAGCTTTTTTACGATCAGTATCATCGAATATGTAACCTTTTACATGGGTTAATTTGCCTGAATCGCTGAAAATACCAACTAGATTGGCAACTACATGAATTAACTTACCATCGGGTCGTCTATGCCAGCTCTGATGACCCATGATCTTACACTCAATCTTAATCATGTTAATCAGATTTATCCAATCGTTCGGGTTGAAGTCTGAAATTTCAGATTTCAAAGCTTTTTCATGATTATCAAAACCATATATCTCCACAAATGAAGGATTGCATATGATTATTTTACCCTTCGGAGTTGCAATGAAGTCACCAGTTAGATCGTCTTCAAAAAATCTATGAAATTTTTCCTCACTCTTTTTAAGAGTTTTTGATGATGTTTTGCACTCGTTAATATCTTGAATCTGAACCAAAAACCCTGAATCTGTAACTGAAACATTCCAATTAATTAAAAATGGATCAGAGTTTTTTGAATTATCATAATCATCGTCCTTAATATTTCCGAGGTTTAATGGTACTTGAAATTCAATAAATCCTTCTTTAAGTAATTTTTCTTTTATTGGAGCAATGTTTGGATTCTCAAATATATTTTTATCTAAAATATCTTCTAATTTATAATTCATTCCAATCTTTCGAGCAGATTGATTAATATCGATTAATTTACCTTTTTTATCATAAATAAGGATCCCGATGGGGGATTTATCAAATATCTCTCTAAATCTATCTTTAACTTGCAACTGATCATACTTCCTATTACTAATACTTCTCCTAATTCATTATCACCATTTTATTATATAAATTATCGATTTAAATATAAAAATACTCAGAACTGTTTGAAGAGCTGTTATTATTTGTATATATGGATTATAATTTCTTATTCGTCTATGTGATTATTTTAACGAAAATTTAGGGTATTTAACTTATAGTACTTATTACAAATCCAATTTTTAAGATAGTTAAATTTAAAAAAGATCTTAAAGTCAAAATAGAATTTTGCTTGTTGAATAATCAACAGAATCAAAAAATAAAAATATTCATTTATAACATTTTTTTCTCAGCTTTTTGTTTTAGCTTTTGATTCATCATTTGGAATCCAGATTTAGTATCATTTAACATATTTGAGAATAATGGAACTAGTAAACCCTGAAATCTTTCTTTTTGAATGAACAAAACATTATCTTCATTGATTTTCTTAATAATTAAACTATGTTCGCCATCAAATAATTTTGGAATCCATAACTTTCCAAGCCATTTTATTTCATTTTCTGGATCAAATTTCAGTATTTTCGGTTTAAATTTCATTCCATCCGAATTTGGAGGTTTTATGAAAACATAAATTTCAGATCCCACTTTGGGTATTCCTGATATTTCCCTGATAAATGGATTCCATTTTCCGAAGTTATCAAAATCAGTAATTATATTCCATACAATGCTTGGAGATGCATTTATACGAATTTCAGTATAAATCTCTTTCATACTTTTAATATTGGATATTGATTCTAAAAAATTTATTTAAATTTTTAGATATTTTTTTATTCAATTCCAAATTTTTTATAATAATAAATAATTATAATATGCAGGCCAATTATCTTTAGAAAAACAATAATAGATAATATATTTGGATGGAACCATGAGAAGAGTTGATAAAGAGATAAAGGATATAAAGACCATAGAATCAATATTACAAGAAGCAGATCACTGTGTGATTGCCCTGTCTGATAATGACAGTCCCTATGTGGTACCAATGAATTTCGGGTTTAAAGATCAGAATCTTTACCTACACTCCTCCAAAGAGGGAAGGAAGATAGAAATCTTAAAGGTCAACAACAAAGTTTCATTCGGGGTCGAGATCAAAACTAAATTAGTGAAATCTGAAAGACCATGTAACTGGGGAATGAATTATATGAGTGTAATAGGAGAGGGATATGCACATTTCATAGAAGATTACAAGAAAAAAATTGAAGCTCTCGATATTATAATGTCTAAATATTCAAATAATGAATCATTGACATATTTTGAATACTCGAAAACTGCTCTCAATAAGGTAGCGCTAATAAAAATTGAAGTTACATTGTTAAGTGGTAAAATATCTGGATATAAATGAATTATTAGAAATGGGATAATTTATTTAGTATTATATTATATATTAACTTAATGAGTTAATTTTCAGTTGGAGATACTATGAAAGAGGTTGCAATAACCATCAAGGCTCACAATAAACCCGGCGTGCTGCGAGATATAACCGATATGATGGCAAAGTGTGGGATAAATATTTCATACACTCATCTTTTCATAGAAAAAGATGAATCTGCATCGGTTTATATGGAACTGGAAGATGTAGACGATATAGAAACCCTGGCAAACAATATTAGAACCCATGGAAATGTGGATGACGTTAAAACTCACCGTTCCCTTGGAGAAATTTATGGTAAAAGGATAATAATCATTGGTGGTGGTGCACAAGTGGCACAAGTGGCACAGGGAGCTATAACTGAGGCTGATCGTCATAATATCAGAGGAGAAAGGATTAGTGTAGATACTATCCCTCTAGTTGGAGAACAGGAACTTTCAGAAGCAGTATCTGCTGTTGGAAGACTTCCAAGAATTGGTGCATTAGTACTTGCCGGATCTTTAATGGGTGGTAAAATTGCAGACTCAATTGATGAAATTAAAAAGGAACACGATGTAATTGTTATAAGCCTTAACATGCTTGGAAGTGTAACTGAAAAGGCAGATCTTATTGTTACAGATCCTGTTCAAGCTGGTGTAATGGCTGTTATGTCTGTTGCTGAAACAGCGATATTTGATATAAAAAAAATTGGAAGAAAGAAATTTTAATAATACAGTTTATAAAGGTTCTAAAGTTCTGATAAGTCTTTCTGCAGCAATCTTAATTTTATCATCCTTTATTTTTCCACTTTTTGCTATTTTAAGTGCCATTTCTAATACTTTGGGTACATCTTCTTTGGAAATGTTTTGTGCCATGTTAGTATAGTCTTGATCAGGATCGTCTTCCATTTCAAAATTTTCCTCAGCCATAGTATCCAGCATGATCTTGCATTCTTTCATTAAACCTGGATCATCCTTCATTTCTTCACATTTAGCCATCATTTCGTTAGTTTTTTTATCATCCATTATGAACACCTTATTATTATATAGAGCATCAGACAATTTATAGTTTTAGTAATATAAAAAAGAGTTTAACCGAGTTAAATCCTGTTTTAATGAATATAATGGTCTAAATGCCGCAAAAAAATTAAGTAAAAATAATAATCGATTTTAATTTAAAAAGAAAAGAAGAATATAATTTAACTCATTTCTATTGCTCTTATAATCCTGCTTGCAGCATTTTTTAGCTCGACATCCTTTATATCTCCGCTTTCCCTTACTTTTAGGGCAAGTGCAAGCACTTTAGAAACATCTTTTGGTTTCAGATTTTCTGCCATACCAATATATGTCTGGTCTGGGTCATCTTCTAACTTTACGTCTTTATCCTTCATCATATCTAATAGTACTTGACATGAACCCATAACTGTGGAGTCATCCATGTTTTCACACTTTTTCATTAGTTCATCTGCCTTTTTATCCATAAAATCACCATTTTTACTATGTTATACTGGGATTTATATTTTTATGTTTTAATTTTAAATAGAAAAAATAATTTAAATCTCTAAATTATTGAAATCACAGTTAATCTCTAAAATAATATCGACTAATGATTCTTTAAACACCAACAATACTATATTTTCTAAGAAACATAATATTTAAGGAATAGATTAAAATGTTGAAAATCTTTAAAATACAAATTATATTCTTAAATTGGGGTTTTGGGATGAATTAAGTAGTTGCGTTCTTTGTTAAAATATGAGGGATACTATGGCACCACATTGCGATACAATGGATGGACCGGTTGTAACAGCCGCTGAACTTGCATTAGAGATGGAAAACATAAATTATGTGCTCCCATATGTGAAAAAAGACTTAGAAAGAGAATTAAAAGATGCCTTTGATAAAACTATTGTAGTCAGGGAGCTTAGTGGTGATGCAGCTGAAGTTGCTGACTACTGGTTTTTTGAAACAGCTGTAAGGCTTCATATGTCTGGAAAGGGAAAATCATACACTGGGATAAAACATTCTGGTCTAAACCAGGGTTCTGTTATAAACAAGGCAGAAGAAGCAATTGAAACAGGTGACAAATCAGAATTAGAAGAATTTTTAATGGACTTCATAGGGGAAGCATTTGAGAGACGATTTGAAACAGCAATGTATAAAAAGGAATATGATCTCAATAATATAGATGCTGCAAGGGATTATCTAAATTCAATGTTAGAATTCGTATTATTCGTAAACAAACTATATATCCACGTAAAAAATGCCAATAAATCAAATGATAATGATTGAATTCAAATATACAAAATTAAAGAATTTAAGATGGATTTTTTGAATACTAAAAACTCTAATATATGAGGTGTAAAAATGTCCGAAGAGCTGAAATCGAAGCCATTTACTATAGAAAATTTGATAGATTATCAGGAAAATTCTGTTGTTAGTCGAGAGATCATAAGGAAGGAGACTGGAACTGTTACTATATTTGCTTTTGATAAGGGAGAGGGATTAAGCGAACACACAGCCCCATTTGATGCAATGGTTCAAGTTGTTGATGGTATTGCTGAAATTATTATTTCCGGAAACAAAAACGTGGTTAAGAGTGGGGAGATGATTATTATGCCCGGAAATGTTCTACACGCTCTCAACGCAGTTGAAAGATTTAAAATGGTTTTGACCATGATCAGATCCAACTAATCATAATTTCTGATTATTAATTCTTCAAAACCAATAAGTGCTTCACGCGACATTTTGGTTAGCATTTGTGTTGTTTTTATGTCATAGTCCTGCATTTTCATATATACTTTCAAGGACAGTACAGATATTTTAGGATCAGGGAAACTGATATCCTTTTATTAAACTTCACCTTAGGCTTGATAATACATTTAATTATTATATTATTAATTAATATTTAAATTCACAAATAAAAAAAATAAGTAGAGAAAGTACAAGATCTTCTTAAAGAACTCTAATAAAGATAGTTTTAGCCTTAATACAATCTAATTGGTCAATTTTTTCAACAGCTGCTCTCATTTCCATTTCAAGTGCCATATGTGTCACCAAGAAAATAGGGATTCCATCATTTTCCTGTTTTTGGATCATAGATCCAATACTAATATTATGTTCGCTAAGTATGCCGGATATTTCATGTAAAACACCCGGTTTATCTTCTGTTAGGAGTCTAAGGTAATATTTTGATTTTAAATCATTTATATTGCTAATTTTTCTCACGGAGGTTTCAGCAGGTCCGTAAAGAACAGGTTTTTCCCTGTTTTCAATTATGTCTATGCAATCCCCCACTACTGCGCTTGCTGTTGGTAACATACCCGCTCCGGGACCATACATCATAACTGGCCCTACAATGTCTCCTACCAGATATACTCCATTGAATACACCATTTACACTTGAAAGAAGATGATCCATTGGTACAATGGTGGGATGAACCCTAATTTCCAGATTTCCATCCACAACTTTAGAGATTGCAAGGAGTTTTATACAACAATCTAGTTCATTCTTAGCAAAACTGATATCATCCTGGGTGATGTGGCTAATACCCTCTACATGGAAGTTTTCCTGTTTTACGTATATGCCAAAACCGATTATGGTAAGAATTATAAGTTTTTGAGCGCTATCATCCCCTTCAATATCAAAAGTGGGATCTGATTCGGCATATCCCTTTTCTTGTGCTTCTTTCAGAACATCTTCAAAATTTCTGCTCTCTTCTGACATTTTGGTAAGTATATAATTCGCAGTACCGTTTATTATCCCGTAAATGGATTCGAAATGATTGGCTGCAAGACATTCATTTATTGGTTGAAGCAGTGGTATTCCACCACCCACACTAGCCTCGAAACATATTCTAACGTGGTTTTTTTGTGCAGAGGATATTAATTCATCCCAATGTTTAGCAATTAATGCTTTGTTTGCGGTTACGACATGTTTACCATTTTCCATAGCTCTTAAAATGAATTTAAGCGCTGGCTGGTATCCTCCGATTAGTTCGATTACTATATCAATGTCTGGATCTTCAAGTATATCTTCAATATCAGTTGAAAGTATTCTTGGGGAGATATCTATGCCTCTATCAGTTTTTATATCTAAATCTACAACTTTTTTTAACTTAACTTTTTTATTTACCTTATTTTCTAAAAGATCAAGGTTTCTATTCAATGTTTCGACAACTCCACTCCCAATAGTGCCGAAACCGATAAGTCCAATATTTACACTATCTTTCAAAAGAATCACTCCAAATAATTACATTCTAATTATACAAAATAATGGTATAACAATTGTTAATTGATCATTCCATACTTAAATTTTTGTTTCAAAATTTTTAAGCTTTATAAATTCTCCAATTGATTCTCGTGTAGTCCCAACTACAAGTCTGTAATTTATGTTTTGTCCAATAACCTTCTCGAGTTTTCCTCGAGCAGTTATACGTTCTCCTTCTCTTGCTTGTCCTGCATAAGTGTGTGTGTAAGAAGCAAGCTCCGTTATGGGAACTTTAGAACCTTTAATTATCTTCACATTATCCACCTTGTAAACTGCGGGATTGTCAAAAGCAGCTAGAGCATCTGTAACTGTACAATTAATCTCGATAATTCCCATTGGTTCATATCTAATTGTAGCGTAGCTTCCATGGATCTCGTCCCAGTCTCTAGTTTGAAGAATATCAAATAGGGTACCGTCTAAAATGCCCCTGTTATGTTTACGGTTTTCATACCATCTAAATTCTTCATAAGTTAGGGATGAATCTTTAATCCGTTTTTTGTAGAGTCTCTTCCAATATTCACCTTCAATACCTTTGAGTATCCCATTTTGATTTTTTATATCCTCAAAAGCTTTCATTACATTTCTATGATTTTTAAGGCCGTAAATAACGAAATCAATATCCGAAACATCTGGATTATATAATCCAGGTAATATAGATCCAGATATCCCCATTTTACTATAAGAGATTCTTGTATGTTCATGAAATATTTCTGCTAGTTTTACAACCTTATTAAGTAGTTTATCCTTTTGTTGAGCTTTTATAATATCTCTGAGACGATTTATTGGTTGCAAAATTTTTTCAACCTTTTCGGCTGGCACTCCCATCATTTCTACATTGGTAATCTCACAATCGAAGAGGTATTCTGGGAAATTATCTCTTAAATATTTGTATGCCTGATTTGAGTCCACCTTAGAATATTTTTTGTTGTTCAGTGAGCGATCCCCGTCTTGATCTGGAATATACCTTAAAAATGATATTATTCTGTCATCAGGATGAAGATAAGTTGTGGTTGCAAAGAACAGATCATCGGTGGTGTGTATGAAATCTCGGGGTCTGGCTCTCATAGATTAATTTAACTATATGAACATTATTAAATATGATAGTTTCAAGAATTCTACTTGGTGAAGATCTAAAAAAGGGCTTAGAAAATTTAATAGATTTTAACTACTTGAAATCTGGAATAATCTTCTGTATAGTCAGTAGTATTAATAATGCCATTTTAAGAACGTCAAATGGAGATAAAAAAAGTTTTTAATGGACTATTTGAGATTGTTTCAGCTGAAGGGACAGTTTCAAGAGAGGGAATTCATGTCCATCATGCCATTGCCGATACAGATGGTACAGTTTATGGTGGGCACCTTCTTGAAGGATTTATAGTCCATACAACCGCTGAAATTGGCATTATTAAATCTAAAAAGATTTTTAAAAGGATTTATGATCCAAAAACTGGTTATAAAGAACTTTTTGTTCAAGATAATCAGAGTTAAATTGTTTAACAACATTTATTAAAATTGCAAATCAAATTATTGGATATATCATCACAGTAAATATCTTGGATAGTGAGATTAAGGATGGAACCTGATGAAACATTTGAAACTAAAAGATAACACTTGTTATGACGGAAGCCAAATTGAGCCTATGTGGGCATTTAAAACCTTTGGAATTAAAGATTCAAGTATTGTAACCTGGATCGGGCCAATGGAAATTGAAGAGGATCATCTGGTGGATTTTGAAGATGTTGGTCTCGAGATAAAAGGAGATAAAATGTTGCATTTCATAATTGAACACTTCGATGTTCAGCCTGCAGACATTAATTTATGCTACCATAGGCAACGCATTTTTGTAATGATTATCAAGGACATACTACAGAATTTAGGAATCAAGACCTTTAGGAAGGGTGATGATTTATACTACAAAAAACTCAGTTCAAATGGGGAAATGAATGGAAAGCTATCAGTTTCTATAGCAACATGTTCTGTCAGCAGTATGAAAGTTCATTTTGCATTAAATCTCATAGAAAAGGGAACACCAGATAATGTTGTAACCGCAGGAATATTGGAGCCCTATAATGATATTGAAATTTTAGATGTTAATAAATTTGTAGATGAAGCATGTAAAAATTATATAAATGAAATTTCATCCATAAAAATGGATATAAGCAAAACAAGGGTATTTTAAGCATGTTCAGTTTTAATATAATTAGAGCTTAAAAAAATCTTGAATCTGGAGTAATGAAATAAAATAATTAAAAATTTCTTGAAGGTATTTACAAATGAAAATTGTTATAAATGGAATTCACGCAAATTTAAGATTTTCAGCAGCACATATGATTCCAGAGCACGAATCATGTGGTGTAATACATGGTCACTCCTATATAGTTGATGTTGTTGTTGAAGGAGAGAGATCTGGGGAATTTGGATTTGTTGTAGATTTTAAAAAAGTAAAGGATATCATAAGGGCTTTGTGCAAAAAAATGGATCATCGTGTACTTATCCCAATAAGGAACCCAAAAATGAACTTTAAAAATCTTAAAGGTCCAGTTGAATTTTCAATTGGATTGAAAAATTATATGTTGCCGCTTGAAGATTGTCTACTTCTAGATCTTCAATCCACTTCTGCAGAGGATTTATCAGAGTACTTTGCAGAAGAACTTTATTATGATTTGAAGGGAATAAACAACGAAATCTCTAGCGTGCAGATATGTGTAAATGAGGGAATAGGACAGGGAGCTTATTTCACAAAAAATTCAGATTAGAAACTATTTTAAGGGGCTTTAACATGAAAACTCATATTAATGAGGTTTTCTCAAGTATCCAGGGTGAAGGCATTCTCATTGGTCGTAGACAAGTCTTTGTAAGGTTTTCAGGATGCAACCTTGACTGCAACTACTGTGATACCCCTAAAAGCCGTGATACACTATTTGGAGATTTAATTTCAACAGAAGAACTACATAATGAAATAAATAAAATTATTACACCAGATTTTCATTCTATTTCATTCACAGGTGGCGAGCCATTGCTGCACGCAGATTTTATTAAGAATTTCCTCGAAGAACATAAATTCAAATCTTTATTAGAAACAAACGGGTCATTACCCAATGAATTACAAAAAATTATAAATTTGCTGGATTTTGTCTCCCTTGATATAAAATTACCAGAACATGAAGCCTATAATAATTGGGATGATCTTCTCGGTTTAGAGCTTGAATCCATAAAACTATTAAGAGATGAGGAGATAAATACATACTGTAAAGTGGTTGTGATGCCCAAGACAAAAGTGGATATGATAGGTTTTATTGCTTCAAAGATAGCAGATGAAGTTCAAAACACTTCAAAGCTCTCAATGGTGATTCAACCGGTAAGTCCTCTTGATCTTTGGGTGGATGGAACTAATAAATTGTTTGAGATATCAGAAGAAGCAGGGAAATATATCGATGTATTAACCATACCACAAGTTCATAAACTTCTAAATATGCGTTAGGAGGTTTTATATTGGAGATGGATACAAAAGTTACAGTCCACGATGCCATGACATCCAGTGTAATCACAGCAGATCCTAAAACTACTATTGCGGATGCGGCTATTTTAATGTCAAGATTTAAGATCGGGTGTCTGGTTGTTGCGACTGAAACAGAACCTCAAGGATTAATTACCGAAAGCGACATCATAGAAAAGGTTGTTTCAAAGAACATACTGGCCAGTGAAATTAACATTGGTAAGGTCATGACCAAAAACCTCATAATAATAGATCCTGGAAGTGAATTGAATCAAGCCGCAAGGCTGATGGCAAAAAATAGTATAAGACGTCTTCCTGTTGTAAATAACGGAATTTTAGTTGGTATATTAACATCAACTGATGTTCTGATGGTTTCTCCCGAACTCACTGAACTATTGGTTGAAAATGCTAGGATGGAAAATCAGAGGGAATATTCAGATTCTGAAAAATCTGTGCCAGGTACTTGCGAGATTTGTGGAAACTATGTAGAATATCTTGATGTATTCGATGGAAAATTTTTATGCGAGGAGTGTAAAGAAGATCTGGAGGATGAGTAGCTTGAATAATGTGGAAGAGATAATGACATCTGATCCTGTTACCGTAAATGTTGATACCAAATTAACAAAGGTTAGATCAATTTTCAGGGGAGGATGGTTCCGTTCCATTCCTGTTTTATCAAAAAACCATCTTGAAGGAATAATAACCCGGGGAGACATCATGTTTCTTTCTTCAACCAAGTCGAACATAGAAGCAAGGGTTATAATGGAACATCCAAAGGTTTTAGCAACTCCTGAAATGGAAATGGATGAAATTGGTAAGAAACTATTAAAATCAGATACTGTACAGGTACCTGTTGTTGAATCAACCGAAAATATGCGTCTCGTGGGAATTTTGAGCATTGGAGATATACTGAAAAAATTATTGTCAAACGGTGCAAAGCCAAAAATTTCTAATATAAGTTCGATATTCACCAAAAAGGTTATAAAAGCCAGTTACGACGATCACATTTCCAAAGTCTGGTCACTGATGGATGAAACAGGATTTTCAGGACTTCCAGTTTTAAAAAAAAATAAGATCATTGGAATGATTACCCGTAAGGATATTATAAAGTCGGGTCATGTTAGAACAGGTCTCGATGCGGTTGACAGATCGATCAAGGTAGAAAAGGTCATGGTAACCCCACCGATTGTTGTCACTGCAGACACTAGTATAACCGAAGCTGCAAAGCTAATGATTGAAAATGATATAGGACGCCTTCCAGTGGTTGAAAATCCAGTATACATTAAAAAAGAGCCCAAAAGAGCAAGAGAAGCCAATTTAGTTGGTATAGTTACAAGAGAAGATATTTTAGGATCGTATCTAAATTGATCTTCAAAATGGCCATGAAATTCAAACTTATTTTAATTAAACCTTTTTTAAAATTTTTTAGATTAGTTTTTACTTTGTTATTTAAATTATTTGTTAGTAAATTAGACAATGGATCATTTTTTGAAGCAGCAGGAGATTTAGCAGGAATCTGCATCCGGGGCTACAATGTTAGCTTGATTTCAGAAAATGATAGAATCGGTGTTGAACATCATCTTTCACAAGAGGTGTAGCGATGAGAAGAAAAGAAACCATAAATTTAGTAAAATCTAGAGATAGAGGCCCATTAGAATTTGAATCCCATGCATCAGAGCACGAAGGCGATATAATGAGCATCGCAAAAAAAATGGTGGTAACGGCCCCACAGAGCGCCACCATAAAAGAAGCTGCTGAAACAATGGTTAAAAACAAGTTCAGAAGGCTTCCAATTACCAACCC
>Ga0302206_1000273_pt1 | contig 21047 bp, 19 predicted proteins | sample II_Fen_E2_1_FD_194581 | JGI IMG/M metagenome (GOLD analysis project Ga0302206, IMG submission 194581) | Peat permafrost microbial communities from Stordalen Mire near Abisko, Sweden - II_Fen_E2_1 | ecosystem: Environmental > Terrestrial > Soil > Wetlands > Permafrost | place: Sweden: Abisko...
ATGGGCTGTTTGGAATCATTAAAATGATTTAAAGAACAAAAATACTGTAAAATAGATTTTAGACGATACAATAATTATTACTAAATGAGATCTATAATAATAGATTTAATAAGAAATAAACCTCAAACTACCAATTACGTATTATGGGGGAATTTTAGATGATAATAGAGAAAATTGAAATTTCAAGGCAGAGGATAACTTTACTAGGAGAATTAAAGTTGTTTGACGATGAACTATCCAAAGATAACTGTGAAGAAATAGTAAGTCGTTTGGTAAGCTGGAAATTGGGACCTATAAAGCCAACCCGACATTTTGAAATGGTTTACAACAAAGAGAAAGAACAGGTAGAGGTTGATGTTTACGTTACGGTATCCATACAAGAATCATCTGAAAGTCATATTGATACAGTTAAACATATATTTAACAAGTTAATCGAATTTATAGTGCTCTATGAAAATGAGTTTGAGGCCATTTCAAAGAAGTCGTAAAAATAACTCCTCAAATCCAGATATATGAAGATAAAATAGTTATACTATCAAGGTCTATATTCCACGTTTATTTGAAAGCCTTGGACGACCAGAAGCACCTTTTCCTGATTTTTTTCCACTTTCATGCTCTTGAAGCTGTTTTTCAGCTTCATTAGTCGTTAGCGGTCTTATAAGTCCATGTTGCATTGTGTAGCCCTTGTTTAATATATTTTCCAGAACTAGCTGAAAATCCTTTCTTGATAAACCTGGAAACTCTTTTCTTAAGGCGGTGTATAATCTTTTATCGAGATAAACACCGTTATGATTCTTTAGGATTTCACCTGCCTTCTCTTCTATTTTTGATAATTCATTGTCATCAGTCATACTCATCTCCCTGCTTAGAAACTTTTCATTGGGTTTAAATTTATATATTTACAATATTCTTTATTCTTACTAATCAATATAGATTTCTCAAATCAAAAGAATGTACAACTTATTTAATTTTCAGATTATTTATAATATAATTTATCATCTATTATTTTTAAGAAAGTAGAATTGATACTCAACATTAATTACATGAAGTTTCCATGATATATGTTATAGTAGGAGGGCAGTTTTGTGGAAGAACATCGCGAGGTAAGTGAAGAAGAATTTAAAAATATTGTTAAAGCTTGTGAAAAGCTCTTAAAAGAAGATCCTGATGATCCTGAAACATGGACAAGGATGGGAATGGCCCACTTGGGACTCGGAAATGCTGATGAAGCAATTAAAAGTTTTGATAAAGCCTTAAAATTAGAACCTGATTATGTATGGGCACTGGACAACATGTGCATGGCCATGTTACTTTCTGAGAGATATGAAGAATCCCTTGACTGTTTTAACAAAGCATTGGAAATCAATCCATCAGATGAGATATTGCTTAACAACAAAGCATTTTTATTGTCATCTATGGGAAAGTTTGAAGATGCTGTGGAAATATTTGATCAGATACTGGATCAAACAGATAACAGGACATCGGTACTTAAAGAGAAATCTAACTGTCTTTTGAATCTTGAGAGATATTCTGAAGCTCTAGAATGCTTGGATGAAATCTTAACAGACGAGAGGGATGATCCTGATATCTTCTTCAAGAAGGGTAATGCTCTTGGAGGTCTTGGAAAAACAGATGATGCATTAAAATCCTTTGATAATGCATTAGAATTAGATCCTTTATATGTGGAAGCTTGGAACTCTAAAGGAGTTGCATATGGACTCTTAAAATGCTATGAAGATTCAATTATTTGTTTTGATCATGCTATTGATATTGATCCCAATGATGATAGGCCTTGGTTTCTGAAAGCAAAAACACTTTCAGCAATGGGCGATTTAGGAGATGCTCTAGAATGTTTAGACAGATCCCTCGAGATCAATCCATTGAACACAGAAGCATGGTATAGGAGGGGTGTAGTGTTATACGATCTGAAAATATTCCCCGCATCAATAGAATCCTATGAAAAGGCCATTGAAATAGATGAAAATTCTGCAGAAGCGTGGAATGGTAAGGGACTTTCGCTGTATGAAATAGGAGAACATGAAGAAGAAATTAAATGTTACAACAGAGCCCTCGAAATAAAACCTGATTTTTCAGAAGCTTTGACCAACAAGGGAGCAACATTTTTAACCTTGCAAATGAATGATAAAGCATTGGAATGCCTTGATAAAGCCCTGAAATTAAACCCTAAAGACCACAATGCATGGATGAATAAAGCAAGCGTTCTGATACGTCTCGAAAAATTCGAAGATACTATAAAATGCTGTGATAAGGCATTAAAAATAAATCCAGTTTTGTTACCTGCCCTGTTTCTTAAAGTAAGAACTCTCCAAACCATTGAGAAGTTTCAGGAATCTATTGAAAGTCTGGACAAAGTACTTGAATTGGAACCTGAAAATGATGAGGCATGGTTTTTGAGGGGGATTTCATTGGAATATATGAATAAACCTGAAGAAGCACTGCAATCATTTAACAGTGCCCTTGAAATCGATCCAAAAAATATTGGTGCATGGTACTTCAAGGGAAGATCATTAATGTTTCTAGGAAAAACAGAGGAAGCAATAAAATGCTTTGAAATGGTAGTACTAATGGACCCTGAAAACTATGAAGCCTTCCTTTTAAAGGGTATTATGCTATTAGAACTTGAAAAATACAAGGAAGCACTTGAAAGTTTTGAGAATGTTTTAAAACTAAAACCAGATAATGAAGATGCTCTTATAAAAAAAGGCCAATCGCTCGGATTCCTTGAAGAACCAGAAGAAGCATTAAAATGTTTCAACGAAGCTTTAAAGATCAATGAAAATAATCTCGAAGCTTTAAACTATAAGGGAGTGGCTTTGAAACATATGCATAAATATGAATCGTCCATCGACACTTTTAAAACAATAATTAATATGGAACCCGAGAATCCATGGGCATGGCATCAAATTGGATTAAATTACAAGGAACTTGAGATGTATCAAAAAGCAGTAGAGGCCTTTGACAATGCCTTGGATGTGGATCCTAATTTCATTCTTGGACTGATGGAGAAGGGAGTGACTTTAGGAATAAATAAACAGTACCCTGAAGCCTTGGAATGTTTTGATGAGGTATTAATAAAAGATCCTGATAATCCAGATGCACTGCAATTTAAGAAGATGACCCTAGAGTTCATGGAACAAGGAAAACAAACAGTTAAATAGAAACCACAAAATTAAGCATAATATAAAAATTAGGTGAAAACATGGATTACAAAGAATTACAAAGCTATATGGAACTAAGTCCATTTGAGGTACAGTTTGCACTGACTAATATAGCAGGAAATTTCAGGGATCACACACTGTTAAATGCGGGTCGTGGGAATCCTAACTGGATAGCTACCACACCTAGACAAGCCTTTTTTACTTTGGGCAATTTTGCAATAGAAGAATCGAAATGCAACTGCGAATATATACATACAGGGTTCCATCCTGAAAAACCCGGAATAGAAAAAAGATTCCAAGAATATGCGCTAAAAAATCCAGATGCACCTGGAATAATATTTCTAAAAAATGCAGTTGATTATGGAATCGATATATTAGGATTTACACCCGACTCATGGGTATACGAATTAGTAACGGGAGTTACCGGAGATTTCTATCCCGAACCCGATCGTATGCTACCTTATGCAGAGAAGGTGGTGCATTCATTTTTAATTGAATTTTTGTGCAACAATGAAAAGAAAAAATGCAAATACGATCTTTTTGCTACAGAAGGGGGAACAGGAGGAATAATATATGTTTTTAACTCCCTCATGGAGAACAAACTCATAAGTAAGGGAGATAAAATAGCAATAGGTTCTCCAATATTCACACCCTACCTTGAAATACCTCGTTTAAACGATTATGAACTTGTAGAAGTTGAAATTGAAGCGGATGCAGATGATGATTGGCAGTATCCGGATTCTGAAATAGATAAACTTAAAGATCCATCAATTAAAGCGTTCTTTGTAGTCAATCCTGGTAACCCTCAGGCAAGGTCCATAAGGGATGAAACTGTCCAACGCATTGCAGATATTGTTAAAAATGACAATCCTGAACTTATAATTATAACAGACGATGTTTATGCAACATTTGTAGAGAATTTTCGTTCCATCATGGCCGAAATACCCTCAAACACTATATGTGTATATTCCTTCAGTAAACACATGGGATGCACAGGTTGGAGGTTAGGGGTAGTTTGTTTATACGAAGATAATGAAATCGACAGGATGTTAGGTAGACTTCCAGAAAAGGAACAAAACCAGTTGATAGAAAGGTACGAAAGTATCAGTCTTGATCCTGTAAATATGAAGTTTATAGACCGTATGGTTGCAGATAGCCGATCAGTCGCCCTTAAACACACTGCCGGATTATCATTACCCCAACAGACACAGATGACACTATTTTCACTGTTTTTTATAATTGAAGATAATGTTAATTATATAGAAGGCACTAAGAGAGCACTTAACAAACGTATGCACGTGCTCTACAAATCCCTTGGCCTTCCATTAGACTTTGATAAAACAGCAACCAACTATTACGCAGTAATTGACCTCCTTGAACTGGCAAGGGACAGATATGGGGATATATTTGTAGAATGGATGATAAAATCATACAATGCACTTTCATTTGTATTTGCACTGGCTGATAAAGAATCTGTAGTCATATTACCTGGAGCAGGGTTTGATGCACCCAGCTGGTCTGTGAGGGTTTCACTAGCCAATTTAAGATTTGAGGACTATGAAAAGATTGGTAAAAAAATGTTAGAAACATTAGAAACAGCCTATATAGACTTCCAAACAAACTATTAAAGACTTTTAATTATTTCAAATTATTTGATACAATCAATATCCAAATATTTTTAGGTAATGAAAAGAAAAACATTTATTGTATTCCTGAAACTGGTGAATTTATGTATAAAAACTTCTTAATTGGTTTAATATTACTTAGTTTAGTTTTAATATCAGCTGGTACAGTATCAGCTGCGAATAATATAACAACTATAACAAGCTCTCAAAATTCTGTTTCAACCACAGTTGCCTCAACGCCCAAGGTTGTGATTATAAATAAGGCTACTGGCGGGGATTTAAGTAAAAATTCCATATTAATGAAGTACATTAAAAAAACAGTGCTAGCAAAACAAATAATTTCGAAAGCAAAATATGGAACTCCATTGGTAAGGTTTGGAAACGGTAATGGCCCAGTAGTATTAATTGTAGCTGGAGTGCATGGTAACGAGTTACCTGCCCCTGCAGCAGCAATGAAACTAATAAATTACCTAAACGGTAAAAAAATAAAGGGAACTGTTTATGTAGTGCCATTTGTAATTCCTTACAATACAGCTCATAAAATTCGTTACTGGCATGGTAAAAATCCAAATAGTATTGCTAACGTCCATGGAAGTCCAACTAATATTATTGTGAATCTTGCAGTGAAGCTGCACGTAAATGCACTTGGAGATTTCCACTCAACCAAACCGGGTGGTGATCCAGGTAAAAAAAGTGTTTTTTGCTCTATCTTTCCAACCACTAAAAGCTATAATATTGCTTGGTACATAAGCAAAAAAACGGGATCCTCTTTATTAGCATATAAAACGGCTGGAAAAGATTATCCTGGAGCAGTGGAAGATGTAAGTAATCTAAGGGGTATTCCGGCTGTTACATGTGAAGTTATTTCTACACACGGAACTTTGAACTTGAGTAAGGTTAACAGTTCCTTTAATCAGATGATTTCCCTCTTGAAATATTTTAAAGTATTATAATTTACAACTCTTATTTGTTACAAAAATTCTTTTATTCTTTATTTTCTAGAGATCTATCATAGTTTTTCTAAATTTATAAAACAATTATGAATTTTTTCTTTAAAGGTATACTGAAATTTACCACCATATGTTTAAACTGATTCATATCCAATTTATTTATTTATTGAACTTTTTTAACAGCATTAAAGTGTGTAATACAGTTTTAAGTAAATTCAAATTTGAAGTAAGAGCTAAAAATAAGATTTAATAGGAGGTATTTTTCTAAATAGACTTTATAATTTTCTAATTAGCTTAAAATACTAGCGGATATATATCTTCTTTAAAGAGAACCAATAATACCATATAAGAAGGCTTTAAATTAAAAACAGAACTCAGCTATGGTTTTTTTGAGAGTTTAAAAGCAAAATCTTTATAAGTGATTTAATTTAATTATAGATTATCCTAGTCCTCATTACAACAATTATTTTGAGGACTGGTTTCGGAGGCGGAATAATTAGCAAAAATTACTGTTATATATTTGCTAAAAAGATCCCCGACATTCATAAAAAAACTAAAGTTAATAAAACTTAATAATTACGGGGGATTCTTTTGAAGAACAATTTGATCATACTTACAATCGTGTTTTTTTCAGCATTTTTATTATGTGGTTCAGCTACAGCAGCCACAGTTAATTCAACAACTTCCAACGCGCTTTCAACTGCCCAAGTTAAAGATTTGATAGTTACAGAAGTTACAGCTCCCACAAAAGGAGTAAAAGGGCATACAATAACCATTTCAAACACCGTTAAAAACCAGGGAAATACCGCTACAACAGGTTTTTATGTAAACTACTACCTGAAAAAAAGTACAACCAGCAAAAACATCTACATAGGAAACAGATACATAACTTCCCTAGGTGCAGGAGCCAGCAACCACCAAAAAACCAAACTAACTTTACCCACCAGCATAGCAAGTGCTAATTATTTTATAAGGGCATACGCTGACAGTACAAAGTTAATCAAAGAATCCAGTGAAACTAACAACGTCAAATACAGCCCAACAAAAATCAATATACAAAGCGCTAAGCGCGACCTAATAGTAACTGAAGTTACAGCCCCACTATGGGGACTCAAAGGAAAAACAATAATAGTCTCAAACACCATTAAAAATCAGCAAAATAGTGCTACCACAGGTTTCTGGGTTAATTACTACCTTAAAAAAAGTTCAACCAGCACAAACATCTACATAGGACACAGATACATAACTTCTCTAGGTGCAGGAGCTAGCAACCACCAAAACACCAAATTAGTCGTACCCGCCAACACAAAAAGCACTAGTTATTTTATAAGAGCATACGCAGACAGCACAAAATTAATAAAGGAAACTATTGAAACCAACAATGTCAAATTCAGCCCAACAAAAATCAACATAAGGAGTGTTGTAGATAAAACGCCAGTTTACATTACTAGTGACAATATTATTAATAAAGCCACTGATAATGCAAGAATTAACAAATTGGTAGTTGGTTTAGCTTCAAAAGGAATCTATGCAGTTAATTATGGTTTAGGTCCAAATTCTCATTACAGTGTAATTAGTGACAGTTCCGTTCCACAGAATGCCTTAATAATTGATATATACGGTGGTGCGTGCGCAGGAACAATATGGGAAATGACCCAAAAATATTACAAAAATTTAGTAGGCAAAAGAACTGTATATTCTATCTGGATAAACACAGCAACAAACATTGCTAATCTAGCATTTCTACCAAGGGCTCACGACGATACATTTACTCCATTATTCAACTCATCCAAAAGTGGAGCATTCCCCAATTTTGTTGACACAAACAAAGATGGTGTATTCGAACCTGGAGCAGGGTACGTAAATGGAAAAATATATCCTACCAAATTATTAGAAACTGATGGAATAGATTATCCCGCCCAGTTACTACTAAATAATGGATATAAATTCTGGTATCAGCAAAATGGTGATATAACCATTTTAGTGAACAAGATTTTAGAACAAGCAAAGGCAAAATCATAATAAAAATAGAGAAGTGATTCTCTATTCCTTTTTTTAATTTTTTTTTTATTCTATTCCCACTTTTCCTGGACAACAATTTCTTCAATGGTTTTACGAGGTCGAGCAGCCGGTTTCTCATCGGCATATCCTAACGCAATTATTCCGACAATTCTGATATCGTCGTGGATACCCAGAATAGTTTTTACTAAGTTTTCATCGTACGCACCTAACCAGCAGGTTCCAAGTTCAAGTTCAGTTGCCTGGAGTATCATAAAAGACAGAGCAATAGATAGATCTACAGTGTAAGCATACTGTCCACAAGGCATGATTGTATCAGACTCTGTTGAACATGCAACTATTAATACAGGAGCTTCAGCAACCAATTTTTGTCCATGGCAAGCATTTACCAGTTTTCCCCTTGTGGCATCATCTTTAACAACCAAAAATTTCCATTTCTGACGATTAGCTGCTGATGGCGCTATTCTCGCTGATTCCAAGATTTTTTCTATCTTTTCATTTTCAACTTCGGTATTTTTATACTTTCTAATACTCCTTCTAACTTCTATAGCTTTAGATACATCCATAATATCCTCCCCTAAATTTTTTTAAAATATATTTATTTTTTATAAATCCTAGATTCCTTTCATACGTAAAACTTCATCTAATGGACGTCTTGTACTTTTAAATGTATTCTGTGGGCTTTTGCTATCACTGTAGCCCATTGCAATTCCAAATACTACTGTTAGTTCGTCTGGAATCTCCATTTCTTTTCGAATTATTTTGGGGTAAGCAACTAGATTAACAGCTGGTGCAGTGTCTACACCATGTCCCTGTGCCGCTAGCATTATACTTTGAGATAGGGAACCTAAATCAAATATTGACCATTCTGAAAGACTTTCATCCATACACAAGTAAACAACGAGTGGTGCTCCAAAAAATTTGAAATTAAGCCTCCACGATGCGTTTCTTGCAACTTCATCATCTCGTGATATTCCAAGGTGTTTATATCGTTTAATTCCAAGTTCTTTTATCCTCTCTTCATGTTTTTCTGGCCACTCTTCAACCCATGGGACATCAGGATCTCTTGTCACATCCTTGGCAAAATTTTCCATAAACGCTCTTCTAATCTTTTCTAATACTTCTCCACCTGCTACAAAAATTTCCCATGGCTGTGTATTGGCCCATGAAGGTGAACGGGTTGCTTCTTCCATTATTTTTAATACTGTCTCCCTGCTTACAGGATCCTCTTTAAATGCCCTGCATGTAAAACGAGAATTCAGAGCTTCAACAACATCCATTTCATTTCCTCCACCAAACTTTTTTAAATAAATGAAGTTCATCAAATTTTTGGTATATCGAATTCTTTTCCGCATTTATTTAGATCATAACGTCTTGTAATACTCCTTTATCAGTTCGGATGCATTTTTGGTGATAGGTTTTCCATGTCCAGATAACATTACTTCACAATCAAGTTTTGAAATCTTTTCAACCGATCTTTTAAGGGCTTCACTGTCTTCTACTAACATTGTTGGAGGTCCCATAACCTTTTCTCCATTGAATCTGAGTGTATCTCCAACAATAATAACACGATTGTCAGGATTATATAGGGAAATACTTCCTGGTGTGTGGCCTGGGGTGTGGATAACCCTGTAACCCTCTACAACATCATCTTCCTTGAGGATCATATCTGGTTCAACGTTCCTGTAACTTGTGAAAAATGTCATTATTCTGTTGCCAATTCTCATATAAACTGGCCCAGATGCTGGTTTTTTTCCGGAAATATAACCAGCTTCATCTTTATAGGCCGCTACATTTGCATTTGTAGCTTTTTTCAGTTCGTATAAACTTCCTGTATGATCAACATGATGATGAGTTATAACTATAATTTTGATATCCTCAGGTTTACTTTTGAGCATGTTTTGAAGGTAGTTGAAGATTTTTTCATGGTTTCCTGGCATTCCTGTATCTATGAGTGTTATTTGGTCTCCTAAAAGCAGATAACTGTTTGCATTAATCCCATCGATCATGTGTAAATTAGGTAATATTTCCATTGTGTCACCATACATAATTATGTTAATTCTATTGTTTCAATTTATTCCAAGAGAATGTGAATCATTTCATACATGGCATATATAATAGAATTAATTAATGTAATCACATAAACGTGATCGTATATAATAAGAAGTTAAATAAAAAATTATTTAAATATCACACTCATTGGAGGTTAATAATGCGCATATTTTATGTTGCAGGATCTATTGTACTATTATTACTAGTTCCACTTTTACTTTACAGTACAACCCGGTTAATGGAAGGTACCAAAACATCCACATACATCACAGCATTGTTGTGTTTTATAATTGGAATCGGAACCCTATACATTGGACTGATCTAATTATTTCTTTTTTCCAATTATGGCGATTAATATTTTTTTTGTAAATTTTACTAGGTTTTAATGATTTATTCCAAATATTATTGATTTTATTGAAATATTTATTTCTAATAAATTTGGAGATTTATTAAATATTTATTATGTTTGGATTACAAAAAAATTATTATTATTATTATTATTATTATTTTGGGGGAAGGCATGAAGCTTAGAAAGGATTTTATAGTGCTGCCAACTTTGCGATCTGGTGATGATCAGAGTTTAGAAAAGCATGCAGATTGGCTTGAACTCTTATTCGACCTCATATTTGTAGCAGCCATATCACAAATTGCCACTAATTTAAGTGGAAACTACTCCCCAATTACTTTTCTAGAATCTTTACCCCTGTTTTTTGCTGTATGGTGGGGTTGGTGCGGTCATACTTTTTATCTAGACCGTTTCGGTACCGACGATATTTTTAACAGGGTTCTAACCATGGCACAGATGGTGGTGGTGGCATATTTGGCAATAAATGTAAAAACTGCTTTAACCACCACTGGAGCAGGTTTTGCAATTTCTTATGCTGTTTTGAGGTTTATACTGGTTGCAGAGTATATTAGGGTCGGGAGACTTTTGCCTGACGCTCGTCCTCTGACAAATCGTTACAGTATAGGTTTTGGTATTGCTGCTTTGATCTGGTTGTCATCTGCATTTGTACCGCCTCCTTGGCGTTTTGTTCTTTGGGGAATTGCTTTATTAGTCGATTTCCTTACACCAATTACTGCCGGTGAGATACATATCATTTTTCCCCCTCACCCAACACATTTACCTGAAAGATTTGGTCTTTTCACAATAATTGTAATAGGAGAGGCTATTGTGAGCGTTGTGTTTGCAATTACTAATGTTGGCCTCAACTTTTATACCGGTCTGATCGGTTTAATGGCACTTGTTATATCATTCACTATTTGGTGGGGTTACTTTGATGAAGCGGGAGGGGCTGAAGCAAGAGTACAGGAACGCGGAGACCAGATAGCTAAGTATCAGCTTTGGCTTTATTCACATTTCCCACTGCTTTTAGGAATTGTTGGAACTGCTGCAGGAATAAGACACGTGATCAGTCTGCCATTTGGGAGCGACTTATCCGGGTCCGATACTTGGATACTCTGTATATCACTTTCAATAGCTCTTCTATCCCTCAGTCTGATATTTCTTTCCTCATTTAAATGGAATGATTGTAAAAGTTGGTTACTGCTGATATTCAGAATTCCATACTACCTGGTCATTGCACTAGTTATCTTAACTGGATTTTTAGGATCTTTAATATCGGGATTCATGATACTCATTATCTTAACGATACTGTGTATTGTGAAGGTGCTTATTTCTCTTAGAGAAATACCCGATGATATTTGTTCTCTTTAATAAAATATTTAAAAAATAATAATATTCTATTCTCGGATTAAATACTAGATTATTTTCTTCATAAACCCTATTGGACTGTTTTTATCTATATTTAAAAAAACTTTACCCTTTTCTGTTAATTTAAGATTTGATCCATCATATTGAGATATATATTCTGATTTTATAAACCCATTATCAGTAATAGAATCTATTATTATTCTTAAATGTTCTTCTGAGAAGTTTGATAGCATAGCATATGTTCTAAGTTTGTCAAGCTTGTATTTCAATATAAATGGAGAGTTATTCCCCTTTAAAACAAGCATGAAACGTTTAATACCAAGACCAATTGGAATCTCTGATAAGCACTGAAGTATTATTCTGGAAATTGCAGATTCGTAATCCATGATCAATCTGTCCATTACATTTATGGAAGTTCCAGTGACGTTGCATTCCACGGAGCTTAGGTAGTCCTCCAACTTTTCATAGTATTTCATCTTGTAACCGCACTGACAGATTTTCAAATCCTTTTCTGCATTCTCATCGGCTATTTCATAGTAAATATCGCATTTTTTGCATATCATATAGGGCATTTGGACACCATCATAAGTTTTTATTACTTTAATAACATTATTTTATTCGTTGTGTAATTTTTATCATCAATTCTAGGTCGATCTAAACCTATACACCATAAATTGATTATACTATTCAACACAGATAAGAGTAACTGATCCATGAATATTGTGGTGATATTATATGTCTTTGGATGATGGAAACAATCTTGGAATATCTTTTGATAAGATATGTCCCAGCTGTGGTGTTGGAAACCCTGAAGATGCAGATAACTGCATAGTATGTGATAAAGATCTTAATGAAACAGTTCTATTTCTTGAAGATGAATTTTATGATATAGAATTAACAAGAGAATCGCTGATAGAGTACAGAAAAAATTTCTTCAGAACCAGAAGAACCGGAAAGGTAAAGAAGTACCGTCTCGATAAAATGGAAAAAATTGTATTCGGACATCCAATAACACGGTTCAGTTTTGTTTATAACGGGAAAAAAGAGGTATATGCCCTGAAAAAGGAAAATTACACATCTTTAAAGGATTTAATGATTAAAACTGGAAGATTCAAGGAATTAAGCCTTTAAATTAGAATAATTAATATTTCATTGTTTTTAATGACCTGAGCCTATTTAAAGCAGCTGAAAATTCATATATTCTTGGTTTTGCAAGGTTATTTGGATATCTGCGTCCTTTTGGAGCTAAAATATCCAGTCCATTTTCTTTGATGTCCCTGTCAACCATGTCTAAAATATCCTCCATAGATTTTTTACCATCCATATGAATCTGTGATGCGTAATTAATTGCAAAAGCTATCGCACGTGTCTGGCTGGTGTCAACTAACTGCTCAACTTGAGAAAGATCTATGCTCTCAAGACCTATAAGTATGGTGAATCTTCCACGCACATCAAGCTTTAGTTTACGACCCTTATACGGTTTAATACTTTTTGATATGGGATATCTCTTTTTAAATTTTAATTTAAAATTAACTTCCCTCATCCTGTGTATTGGAAGTTCATCCTTAATCTTCATTGCAGCTATGGTGGCGTCTTCAGGGAGATAATTGTCCATCATCAACACCGTATCTGCAACTTCAAAGTAATCACCAGATCCACCCATCACTATCACTGTGGATGTATTCAGTTCTGTGTAAAGCTCTCTGACCCTATCTATAAATGGTGTTATCGGTTCTTTTTCTTTTGAAACCAGGCGCTGCATTCTTTCATCTCTTATCATGAAGTTAGTTGCAGACGTATCTTCGTCGAACAGTAAAAGTTCAGTTCCAGCTTCGAGGGCTTCGATAATATTTGCTGCTTGTGAAGTTGATCCAGATGCATTCTCAGTTGAGAAGTTAACTGTGTTCTTATCCATGGGAGGATCGTGTATGAATGAACTGATATCTACATTCTCTATTCTCCTTCCATCTTCCGCCCTGATCTTAACTGCAGTTGGATCCGTAACAACCCATTCCCTTCCATCCCCATATACATGATTGTATACACCCCTTTCAATTGCCTTGAGCAGTGTCGACTTGCCATGATACCCTCCACCAACAATTAATGTAACCCCAACAGGGATGCCCATACCCGTTACAGGCCCGTGATTGGGAGTTTCAATAGTTAATGATAGAGATTTGGGCGTTTTAAAATGAACTGAATTGTCCATGGGTTTTTCCGAAACACCACTCTCCCTTGGAAGGATAGAACCATCCTTAACAAATGCAACCAACCCCAATGGTTTAAGCTTGGCTCTTAAGAAGTTTACGTCTTCATAAAGCTCAACTTCTTCTTTTAAAAGTTCTTTGTTAAGGTTTTTATAGAAACACGAGTCATTAACCAGATTTGGGAGAACTTCAAAAAATAATCTTGAAGCTTCGATACCCATTACCCTTCTACCCCTTGCTGGAAGTCCCATGGAGAATCTTACCTCAAGCTTTCCTGGTTTGATATTGACACAGCTTCGTTCTAATACTTCTTGCCCTCCGCTGTCAATCAGTATAACTCCGCTTTTACCGCTTCCACTCCTAATTTTTCCATGACTTCTTATTGATACATTGAATACCCTGGCAATAAAATCTGAAACAACGACCCTCTGATGGTGATTTCCAATGATTTCAGGCGGAAATGAGGCCCTTTCATCTACCTCAACCCTTAAAAGTGATGGGCCAGCAAAGGGATCCCGCTGAACATGGTCGATGTATAGGGTAAAAAATCCGAAATCGAAAATTCCCTTAATATCACTGTATGCCTTGTAACTTCGGCCATCGATTCTTTTGAGTATTGTTTGAAGATCTTTTCTGTCTCGCATTTGTATCATTTAAGATTTGTTTTAATTATTAAATTTGAATAAATTCGATTATTATATTTTTATTAATGTGATGGTTTCTTTCTGGCGATTATAATGTAACCCCTGGTTCTGTTACCATGAAATGTGGTGAATACTGTTTCGTGAAAATTTTCAACTCTGAAATCTTGTTTTACAAGTTCGAGTAATTCTTCCTTGGTGTAGTGATGTGCTCTGAATAATTCCTTTCCACAACTTTTTACGTCGTCAGTTACTATAAAAGTTCCAAATTCTTCTGTTAAAGGATAATCTCTCATGTACCTTTTGCTGTAGAGTGAATTTTCCCAGTTCTGTCCATAGTCAGCCAGGTATAAAATACCATTATCATTCAACACACGGTTAGCCTCAGATAAAACCTTTCTCCTGTGTTCCGGTGAGATAATAGTTGTTAGAAATGCTTGTAGAATACATGCATCAAAGGATTCATCATCGTATGGAAGTTCCGTTGCGTTGGCTGTTTGGAATTTCACTGTTCCTTTATAATTCTCATCATTTATCCTGGCAGTTTCCAAAGCAGTTTCTATAACATTTTCATTCAAATCGAAACCCATTACATTGTAACCAAGTTTTTGAAGCTGAAATGCTATTCTTCCCCAGGCACATCCGAAATCTAGTACATCAGAACCTTCAGGAACTGCTTTAAAGAATGATTCATGAATTTCAACTGTAGATGGAGTTTCCATCCCCTTGAATTGATTCCAACCAGTCTGCTTTTCCATATCATATACTTTGGTTTCAGCATGTAAAATTGTTTTGAATTGGATATTTATGTCCACAAGACAAAAAGCTATTTATAATCAAAAAACAAATCAATTAAAAAACATTGAGGCACAATATGCAAATACAGTACACAATATACTCATTAATTTTAATCATCAGCTCGGTTATAAGTCTTTTTTTAGCATGGAGTGCCTGGAAAAGACGTGGTGTTAGTGGAGCACTTTATCTTTCTTTGTTATTCATATTAGTTGCAGAATGGTCTTTAACAAGTGCTTTAGAAATTGCATCCGCTGATCTTGCCTCGAAGTTATTCTGGGCAAAACTGAGCTACATAGGTATCAGTACTGTTGCCCCATTATGGTTTTTATTTGCCCTTTACTACACTCAAAACCAGGAAGTAATAAAAAGACCAATGGTTATATTTCTTTTTCTAATTCCTGCAGCCATAATATATTTAGCATTTACAAATGAATGGTACGGCCTTATATGGCCATATATTATACCAATAATTACTTCTCAGGGACTTATGATCATATATGGACATGGACCTGCTGCCATAACCTCTTCAATATATTCCTATATATTAATGCTTGCTGGACTGGTCCTTGTGGGGCAGAATCTCTTTAGAACGTCCCGTATTTATCAACGTCAGGCAATGATGATATTTTTAGCAGCATTGATACCTCTATTAAGCAATTCAATATATGCTGGAGGTTTAAGCCCCTTTTTCTTTGACCCTACACCATTGGCACTCACATTATCTGGAGTTCTTGTTCTGTGGAGTATATTCGGTTATAAACTCCTGGATGTAATGCCACCTGCTTACAAAAGACTGTTTGACAGCATGAAAAATGGTGTGATGGTTCTTGATCCCCTGGAGAGAATAATGGATTATAATCCTGCAGCAGAAGAACTTCTTGGACTTAACAATATATCCATTGGGAAAAATGCAAATCAGGAACTCGACATGTGGAGTGATATATCACCAATGGGAAAAACAGATGGGAAAAAAGATTTAAAACTTGTCCATTCTGATACTAAATGGATTGAAGTTCAATTTACCCCTATTTATCAGCGAAGGCTATTCTCTGGTTGGATATATATATTTGAGGATATTAGCAATCGTAAAAAAGCTGAGGAGCTTATTATAAAATCAGAAAAGAAGTACAGGGAACTTGCAGATCTTCTTCCTCAAACTGTTTTTGAAACCGATGTTAATGCAGACTTAACGTTTATGAACATTTATGCCTTTGAAATGTTCGGATATTCTCAGGAAGATATCGAAAATGGGTTGAATATATTGGAACTTATTGTTGAAGAGGAAAGATCTTTATCCAGGGATAAAATTAAAGATGTGCTGAGTGGACAGGTTTCTGGTGATGAGTATACAGCTCAACGTAGTGATAAAAGCATATTTCCAATTATACTATACTCTAACCCCATAATACACAATAAAATTCATGAAGGTTTTCGTGGAATAATAATAGACATATCAGACCTTAAAAATGCCGAGGATAAAATTGTAGCATCTTTAAAAGAAAAAGAAGTATTAATACAGGAAATCAATCACAGGGTTAAAAATAATATGCAAATAATTTCGAGTCTTTTATCTCTTCAAGCAAATCACACCAGTAGTGATGAGGCTGCTGAGATTCTTAAAGAAAGCAGGGGTCGTGTTAAATCAATGGCCATGATCCATGAAAAGCTGTACCATAGCAGTAATCTCAGTCGGCTGAATATGGCAGAGTATTTGAATAACTTGGTTGGTGATATTTTAAGGTCTTACTCCAGTGTTTCAAGTAAGGTATCATCGAATGTGGATGTTGATGATATCTATCTAAATATCAACACTGCACTTCCAATGGGTCTTATGGTTAATGAACTGGTTTCAAACTCTATTAAACATGCATTTCCAGAAGGTGAAGGAAATATAAGTATAAAATTAGAATATGATGGAGAGAAATATATTTTAACAGTTTCAGATAATGGAATTGGTCTACCAGAAGATGTTGATCCATTTGAATCATCTTCTTTAGGACTCAAGTTGGTGAACAGTCTTTCAATCCAGCTTGAGGGGGATCTCTCAGTTCTAAGAGATGGTGAGACCACATTTATATTGAATTTTAAAGAGCTTGATTAGTTTAATATAAGGGATTTTATATTTTAATTTTTTTTATTTTTAATTTCATTACAGGGAATTTTTTATATCAAAATAGAAAACTATTTATATGATATTGAGAATATCGATTAGTAGATATCGGTAACTTGATATCGATAACTTGATATAATTTAATTCATTCTGACCTTTAAATTAAGATCAAATGGATTATAGACACAATTATTATTTAATCAACAATGTTATATCGGCCAATCGATAGGAGGAATTGTTAATGTGGGGCTCATTGAAAAATCTTCAAGATAAATTTCATGAGAATATAGAAGAAATGCAAAAACTAAGGGGACTGAGAATCTGGATAATCCATGTTCTAGACGATGGACCAAAAAACGGCGTCGAGATTATGGATTCTATCCAGGAACATTACGAACAGATGCATCAAATGCATAGGATGGGAAACAGCAAACATCGAAGTAGACATCTGCATCATACCATGAAACATGCCTCACGTCCTTCTCCCGGCTCAGTATATCCAATACTTAAGAAGATGGTAGATGAAAGTTTGATAAGCAAAGGGGAAGATGGGCGGTATGAATTGACCAGTAGGGGTCAAGAAATTTCTCATAAATTATTTGGGCACTTAAGAACATATGCCAGACAAATGGATCGTGGAGCGTTTGCAGTTAAAAATGCATTGACTGAAATTGATGGCTATTTATCTTACTTGGAAGACATTAAAAAGGAGAAATTAATTTTACACGAAGATTCAATAGTTGATCTATGTGATAGGCTCAATAACATAAAAAAATCTTTATATGAAGATTAATTATTAATATTCGATTAATAGGAGAGAATTATGACTGAATATGCAATAGAATTAAATAAACTCACCAAAAAGTTTGGTGACTTTACTGCTGTAGATGATTTATCACTTCATGTAGAGGAGGGTGAGATATTTGGTTTTCTTGGCCCTAACGGTGCAGGAAAAAGTACCACCATAAGGATGCTATGTACCCTTGCAAAACCTACCTCTGGTTCTGCTAAGATTGCTGGTTATGATCTTATCGATGATTCATCAAAGGTTCGTGAGAATATTGGACTGGTTGCAGAGAAAATGATCATGTATGACTCTCTCACTGCAGCTGAAAATTTAAGATTCTTCGGTAAACTTTATGCAATTCCAAAACAAAAGCGGGAAGAACGAATTGATGAGTTGTTAGAACTTGTTGATATGCAGGAATGGAAAGATACCCAGATCAGCAAGTTTTCTACTGGTATGAAACAGCGTATAAATGTTATCAGAGCGCTTTTACCGGAACCTAAAATTATTTTCATGGATGAACCTACACTGGGTCTTGATCCCCAGACAACTGTTTCAATCAGAGAAATTATCCGGGATATTAACAAAAAAGGGGTGACCGTCATCCTTACAACTCATGCAATGACCGAGGCTGAAGCATTGAGTGATCGTATAGCCATCATTGATCATGGTAAGATAGCTGCCTTAGACACACCACAAAACCTGAAAAATTTGATATCCGAGGGTGATACCACTATTTTCACAACCAAGATCATGAATTTGTCAACTAATATGGTTGAGAAAATCAAATCTCTTGATGTTGTAACAGCAATTGCTCAACAAGATGATTTCAATCTTAAGATAAGTGCAAGTGGTGCAGATGCCCTTAACAAGATCATCGATGCCATAAGGTTCGAAGGTGGAGAAATATTCTCAATTACCAATAGTAACGAATCAACACTCGAAGATGTATTCCTGACGGTTACAGGTAAGGAAATGCGTGATCAGGCAAATGAAAAACCAACACCACAACAGCATGGGCATGGACCCCGCCCACAGGCTAGGGTGAGGTGAATTCTATGGATATAATGAAAATATTAAAAGATAGCTATCATATAATGTCAAAGGATCTTTTGGGACTTATACGTAATCGTATGTCATTAGCCGCCCTGATTGTTATGCCAATTGCATTTCTGGTAATGTTCGGATTTATTTTTCCAGGTGCTACTACTCAGCAGCATATGCCTGTAGGAATTGTAGATCTTGATCAGGGTCAGGGTAGCAGTGCATTTGTAACACAGCTTGAAACTCTTAATAAAAATTCTAAAACAATGAATTTTGAAAATTTTTCAAGTGTAGAAGCTGCCCAAACACAGATCAACAAGGGAAAATTGTATGGTTCTTTCATTATACCCCCTGGATTTTCTTATAATTTAACACACGGAGAATCTGCTAATGTTATAGTCTATGTGGATAACAGTAATCCTCAAATTGCCACACAGATCGAAACTGTAGCTTCAAATACCATAACCGGACTTAATGGTATGCAAGCCGAAAATAACGTTGCACAAATGGGTATAGCTACAAACAAAACTATAAATGCACAGGCAGTGGTGTTCCCTTATACTCCTACTGTTAAAACAACAATTCCAGGTCAAACAAATTATTTCAACTTCCTTGCACCAGGACTAATGATCATGATTGTCATGATGACGGTTATGACGGGAATTCCTGAAGCTATTAGTAAGGAAAAGGAAATGGGCACATTTGATGGTATGTTATCGGCACCCATAAGTCAAGTATCAATCATCCTTGGAAAAACCACAGCTTTGTGTGTGAGAGGATTTACTCAGTGTATCTTGATCCTTGTACTGGCAATAATATTCTTTGGTGTTACAATTCAAGGAAGTATAATGCTTGCATTCTTTATGCTTGTACTGGGGATCTTCAGTTTTGTTGGGATTGGAATAGTGGCTGTTTCCATGTCTGGTGATCAGGCATCGGGTACTATGATTGTGAATTTGTTAATGTTCCCCATGATGTTTCTCGGGGGTATATTTTATCCAATACAACAGATGCCATGGTTCATGCAGGATATTTCTAAATTTATCCCCCTAACATACGCTGCGGATGCAATGCGAAAGATAATGCTCTTAAACGCTAATATTGGGGATGTAATGTTCCAAATACTCATACTTGTAGCTTTTGGTATAATTACAATGGCCATTGCGATACCTCTCTTTAGAAAATCAATGACAACGTAAATATTGAGTTAGATCAATGAAAATTTAAATTGAAGAGTCTTTCTTAATTAATAATGGATTTTAATCCATTATTATTGATTGACTTTGGCAAATAAAATATATAAATGTTATAATTTAGAATTAGGACGTAATATTATGCGATCTGAAGATATAAGGAAAATTATTGAAGAAGAATGTGAGGATTACTTTTTAGGTACTGCAGATTTATCCATCGGAGAAAATGATGTAGATGACAAATACAAATCTTTGATTTATTTATATCCACGATCAATCTCAATAGGAATTACATTACCTTATAAAATCAATGATCAAACGATTTATAATAATAATCAATTTTATAACGAAACTCATCGAAAATTGAACTACTTAACATCATATTTAAGCGATTTATTAGAAGATGAAGGTTATAAGGCGTTAGCTGTACCTAAAGATGGGAGAGTTAACGGGGGGATATTCATTTCTTTACATAACCTAGCTGCGAGTCGAGCAGATCTAGGAAAGATCAAAGATGATATGGTCATCACTCCAGAAGTAGGCCAACGAGTCAATTGGGGTACTGTAATTACAGATGCTCCACTTTAAGTAGAATTCAAGATTTTTTTTTAAATTGATTGAATAATTTTTATTTGTTTTTTTTTATTGTTTTTTTCTTTAAGATTTAAATGAAAAACAAAAAATTAAATATAATGAATAACATAACAATTGTTATAGTCTTTGGCAAT
>Ga0302206_1000280_pt1 | contig 20807 bp, 18 predicted proteins | sample II_Fen_E2_1_FD_194581 | JGI IMG/M metagenome (GOLD analysis project Ga0302206, IMG submission 194581) | Peat permafrost microbial communities from Stordalen Mire near Abisko, Sweden - II_Fen_E2_1 | ecosystem: Environmental > Terrestrial > Soil > Wetlands > Permafrost | place: Sweden: Abisko...
TAAGGGAAAGTGGTAATGCGAGCCTGATTGGCATGTGCACATACGCAATCATCCGGGATTCGTTGGGCTACCCAAACTGCTCCTTTATTATTAGCTCCTTTACCAACCATTTCAAGTATCCATACTTCATTCGGATCGGCAACTGAGAATGATTCGCCTTCACTGCAATATCCATATTCAGCTACCAGGTCAGTCATTACTTTGATAGCTTCCCGTGATGTTTTGGAACGTTGAAGAGCAATATAAATTAAACTTCCGTAATCCATGACAGCGGTAGTATCAACTAATTCAGGGCGGCCGCCAAATGTGGTTTCGCCAATACTAACCTGATGTTCGTTTATATTACCGATTACAGAGTAGGTTTTATCAACTTGTTTTATCTTTCCAAGGAGTTTTCCTGAGTCCCAATCATGCACATCGAGCATAGAACCTTCCGGATACGTGGCGGCGGGATAATGATATAAAGCACCAAATAAAAAGTAAGAATCAGCATTATAGCTGATCAACGTAGAACCGTCGAGAGTAGCAGCCTTTCCTACTAAAAAGTTTGTACAGGCAAATCCTATGTTTATTGTGAGTAAAAGAGCAGCGGTGAAAAATAGTTTTTTAATCATTCTTAAATAATTATCATTAGAACCGCAAAGATAAAGCATTAATGTTGGTAATGCAAAATCGAAATCCAATATTCAATTTGTATTTGACTTTGTTTCGTAGTATTTATATTTGTTTGGGATTGTTTTCCTGGGATGAACTATCTCTGGAAAATGATTTTTTAATCCAATTTGGGATGACCAGTAATCCAAGTAAAAGATATAAGTAATAACTGATGAGTCTCCAAATCAATGTGACAAAGATGATAGCACTCTCAGAGTACCTGGATGAAAAAATGTCACTGTAATACTCCTTGAATGCATATTCGCTTACTCCACTGCCACCGGGAGTAGGACTGACCACCATAAATAACCAAAGAATAAGTTGACGTGCAAAAACTACTAAATGATTAATATTTTCAGGATTAAAAGCCATAAATACAGCATTCACAACCAGGAACCGGGACGACCAGGTAAGCAAGGTCATTCCAAATGCTTTAAACCAGAATAGATAGGAACGGTTTCCAATATCGAGTGATGCTTGTACCAGGTTGTTGGTCAGAAACTCTACATTAGAGTACCACCTGCGTAACACCGGAAGTTTGAAAAGGGCCAACAGGATATGCTTTATCCAATCCGGACGTTTGAAAATTCCAATGAACATGATGCTTGTCCATACGAGCCTTGTAAAATAAAGCCCGGTGAAAACATAGGCAAACGAAGATACAATGATTGATGAAGAATTAAAAAGTTGGTTGATAGGTATGAAAAGGAATAAAATAGGACAAACAACCAGAAAAAACAATTCATCCAGGAATAAATTCACGAACATGATGGTTGTACTTCTACCGGCGTTTATTCCTTCTTTTATCAGAAAAATAACAACAAGACTGGAGCCACCCACAGCTGCCGGAGTCACTGCCGAGGTAAATTCACTTAGCACATTAATATGAAAAGCTTGTTTCCATGATAATTCTTTGTCGGTAAGCAGCCTGAAACGCCACATCATGCCGAAATCCCTCATGAACATTAAGAAAAATGCCAGGACAATAAACAGTGCGCTGAAAATATTAAATTTAAAAGAGAGAAAGACTTTTGGATTAAATTCATCCAGGAAAAGCCAGCCAATAACAAATAACCCGAGTAAAACAGGGATGAGAACCTGATAAGTTTTAAATGGCTTAGCAGCTTTTTTGTTAGTTGTTATAGGTTGCACTATTTTCTCCATTTTCTCTCCATTAGTTTTTTATATCTGTCCAGCACTTCCTCCATAACACTTTCCCAGGAGCGGGCAATGCTTCGGGAGGCATTTGCACCAACCTCATGAATTTTATCGGGTGAACCCATTAATTCCCGTAATTTATCAGCAAATGAATTAACCGAATTCTTAACCAGAAAGCCATTGAAATTGTCGGTTATGTTTTCAGCGGAGGAAGAACCTTCCACTAATATGGATGGTGTATGCATGGCACCTGCTTCCCGAATCACCAGGGGAGCATTGTCATAAATAGATGGAAACAAGAATAAATCGGCTGCGGCATAGTATTGCCTTAGTTTATCCCGGTCGGAAATCATGCCTACAAATTTCACTTTATCGCTTAAACCCAGCTCTTCCGCCAATTGCTTTAAATCTGAAGCAGCATACCCAACCCCAATAAAAAACATTTTAAATGGCAGGTCTTTAATCATTGCAAGTGATTCTACGATTAACCGGGTGTTCTTCTCCCAGATATGTTGGCCTACAAAAAGAAAAACCATCTCGGTGTCACTTATATTTAATTTTTTCCTTGCCTCTTTTATTATTGGCCCGATAGGTTTATTTGTTGCAAAGTCATTTCCGTTGTCCACTATTTCCACTTTCCCTTTGAATCCGTATTGCCGGATGGTTTCTTCCACGGAAGCTTGCGGAATCCACACTTCATCTGCTTTCTCAAAGAACCTGATTATTTCATTGGTCATTTGCTTGGCAATAAATTTATTGTAAACAGAGTGTTCAAAGTCATCCCTGTATTTGGAGTGGAATGTTGCTACAAAAGGGATATTCTGTTTTTTTGCAATGCTTAATGCCAACCTTCCGGAACTAAACGGGCAATGAGCGTGTACCAATCCGAAAGAAATATGTTCGATTTCTGTTTTAAACTGGAAATCAATGTCCGGAAGACCTATTCGATAGGGTTCCCTACCGATAATCGGCACAGAAGTATACCTGTAAATTGGATATGGTTCGTTATCTGAATAATGTGGTGACTTAGGGGTGATAACACAAACAGATTGTTTTTTTTTGTGTAACCAATAGGCATAATTTTGTGCCGCTAATGAAACCCCATCCATAATTGGAGGGAAACTATCGTTGAAGATTCCGAAAGTTTTCAAATTGTCTTCATCAGTATTAGTCATGTAATATAGTGTGGCTATTTATTAAATGTTTTGTAAAACGCAAGATGCAATACCCCATTTTCATTCTAAAGATTGCAAATCTAATAAATACTTTTCATATTTCCATGTACCAGATTCATATAACACTATTCTGTAACCGTGTACTGTATTCGTTTCTGCAATTAAAATTAAGAAATTTACTCTTTAATTGTGAAAATACAGTTGCTTTTTCGTCTCGAAAATTGGTATAACTTAATACGAATTTAATGTAAACTCCATAAAAATGAAATAAAAAATAATTTCAACGTCGGATTTGTTGTCTTGTTTATTATAAATGTTGTATCTTTGTAGCCACATTTTTTTATAGTTAATAAACAGGATTTAATATATAACAGAAATATAGTGAGTTATATAGATTCAGTATTATTAGCGGCTTATAAGAAAGATAGATTCTGTAATACTTACTTTGTTCGATAAAAATGACCCATAATAGTTCTATACGTTTTTTTGCAGTCGAGAAATTGACTTTTATTTATATTTTAATCACTTCGTTGATTATTTTATTTTTAAAGCCAGGCTTACCTGTTATTACAGAATTATTAAGAGTGCGGTTATTAATGGTTCTGGTAATTATTGTCCTTGCATATTTCAATTCAATAAAGAACTGGTGGGTGGTTCGGTTCTCCCGTTTTGCCTTTATCGGTGCACTCCTTGTGTATTGGTATCCTGAGACCTTTGATATAAATCGGATGATTCCAAATTACGACCATCTTCTAGCCGGTTTGGAACAAAGTATATTTGGATTTCAGCCAGCACTTGTATTTATTCAGAATTACCCTCAGCATTGGTTTGGTGAGATACTAAATATGGGTTATCTGTCATATTATCCATTGATTGTTGTGACGAGTATGTACTTTTATCTGAAAAATAAAAATCTATTTGAACCTTTTTTCTTTATTGTACTATTTTCGTTCTTTTGCTATTACCTCATTTATATCCTTTTCCCAACAGCGGGACCTCAATACTATTATCAGGCGATAGGATTGGATCAGGTAAATTCAGGAATTTTCCCAAATATAGGTTTCTATTTTGACAAACATCAAACATTATCGTCTATTGGTAATAACTCCGGATTTTTCTCTCAAATGGTTCAAAATACCCAACAAGTAGGAGAGAGACCCACTGCTGCATTTCCGAGTTCTCACGTTGGTATTTCAACATTAATTATCTTTATGGTTCTAAAGAACCGTCAATATCTTTTGTTGACATTCATATTCCCGTTTTATTTGGCATTAGTTACTTCCACAGTGTACATACAGGCACATTATGTAATTGATGTATTAGCTGGTTTTACTACTGCTTTTATATTTTATATGTTGGGTCGTCTGGTTTACAGGGTTTTAACACGTAGGTTTCTTGGAATCCCTGAGTTAACGGCTATTTTTAGCAAAGAACCGGTAAAACTAAGAAATATGTAACTTCTTATTCTCTGGTAAAAATTTATTTATTTTACTGAGAATTCACTCCGTGTTTTGAACACTCCACTTTTGTTTCTTTGTTTCTCTGTTTTTTATTTCTCGTTATTTTTTATTCCCTGTAAGTATCCATGCGAACGGTTTACCCTACCTAATCCTTGGGCTTTTCTTTGCCATCCAGATACTTTTCTATACTTTCTCTCCTGTTTTAAGTTTTACCCTGTTTCGGGATACCTTATATCCTTCAGTTTGGCCTTACACAACTAAAATATCTTATCAGTATTTAGTTTTTCCTGATTGTCTTTTTTTTCTTACCTTTGCATTCCGTTTTAAGGAATGAAAGTGAAAGTTATAGGTCTGAAAAACAACAGATATCTATTGAATCGGTCTTCATTTCGTAAATTGTAAATAAAAATTGTAAATAAAAGATATGGAACTCGCAAGCAAATACAATCCCACTGACATCGAATCGAAATGGTATAAGTACTGGTTAGACAATGGTTTTTTTAAATCACAGCCTGACGGACGTGAACCCTATACCATTGTCATTCCACCGCCTAATGTTACTGGTGTATTGCACATGGGCCATATGCTGAACAATACTATTCAGGATATTCTGGTCAGACGGGCACGTATGCAGGGAAAGAATGCCTGCTGGGTTCCGGGAACCGACCATGCTTCCATAGCTACAGAGGCTAAGGTGGTGGGTAAACTGGCTGCTGAAGGAAAAACAAAAGCCGATATGTCACGCGAAGAATTCCTGAAAGAAGCCTGGAAATGGAAAGAAAAGCATGGTGGCATCATCCTCGAACAATTAAAAAAACTGGGCGCTTCGTGTGACTGGGACCGTACGGCTTTCACCATGGACGAAGCATTTTCTTCGAGTGTGATCAAAGTATTCTGCGACCTGCACAACAAAGGAAAAATCTACCGTGGAGTACGCATGGTAAACTGGGACCCGAAGGCATTGACTGCTTTGTCGGACGAAGAAGTAATTTTTAAAGAACAGCAGGGTAAATTATTTTACCTGAAATATAAGATTGAGGGTGAAGATGGTTTTGCGGTGGTTGCAACTACCCGCCCTGAAACCATCATGGGCGATACCGCTATGTGTATCAATCCGAATGATCCTAAAAATGCGTATCTGCGTGGTAAAAAAGTAATTGTCCCATTGATCGGACGGGTGATTCCGGTTATTGAAGATGACTATGTGGATATTGAATTCGGAACCGGTTGCCTGAAAGTAACCCCGGCTCATGATGTGAATGATTATATGCTGGGCGAAAAATACAATTTGCCATCTATCGATATCTTTAATGATAACGGGACTTTGAATGAAAACGGCGTGCAATATGCCGGAATGGACCGGTTTGATGTCCGCAAACAAATTGAAAAAGACCTGAAAGCAGCAGGCCTGCTTGAAAAGACGGAACCTTATACCAACAAAGTAGGTTTTTCGGAACGTACAGATACGGTGATTGAACCAAAGCTATCGATGCAGTGGTTTATGAAAATGGAAGAGTTGGCCAAACCGGCACTCAAAGCAGTCATGGAAGATGATATCAAACTATATCCTCCAAAATTCAAAAACACCTACCGTCACTGGATGGAAAATGTGAAGGACTGGTGTATTTCCCGCCAGCTTTGGTGGGGACACAGGATTCCTGCGTATTTCCTTCCACAGGGAGGATATGTTGTGGCAGGGACTCTCGAAGAAGCTTACCAAAAAGCATTGTTGGTGGTGAATTATCCATTGGCGATTGAGGATTTGCGCCAGGACGAAGATGTGCTGGATACCTGGTTCTCTTCGTGGTTGTGGCCGATATCCGTATTCGACGGCATTAATCATCCTGATAATGAAGATATCAAATATTATTATCCTACAAATGATTTAGTTACAGGCCCTGATATTCTATTCTTCTGGGTGGCACGTATGATCATTGCGGGATATGAATTCCGAAAAGAGTTGCCTTTTAAGAATGTCTACCTGACAGGAATTGTACGTGATAAACAAGGACGCAAGATGTCCAAATCATTGGGTAACTCACCCGATCCCCTTGTCCTGATTGAACACTATGGGGCTGATGCGGTTCGGTTGGGCATGATGCTTACATCGCCTGCCGGAAATGATTTGCCATTTGATGACAACCTGTGCGAACAGGGTCGTAACTTCAATAATAAAATATGGAATGCATTCCGTCTGGTAAAAGGGTGGGAGGTAGCTGATATACCTCAGCCAGAATCAGCCCGCCTGGCAGTGGAATGGTTTGAAGCACAACTGGGGAAAACACTGCTAGAAATAGAAGACCTGTTTGAAAAATACCGCTTGTCGGAAGCATTGATGGCGGTTTATAAACTTTTCTGGGATGAATTCTCAGCATGGTATCTGGAAATGGCAAAACCTGTCTATCTTCAACCTATTGACCGCACAACCTATGACGCTACCCTTGGCTTCTTTGATACTTTGCTGAAGGTATTGCACCCTTTCATGCCGTTTATCACTGAGGAGCTCTGGCAGGCATTGGAAGAACGTAAAGATGGTGAGAGTATCATGATCCAGTTGCAACCAAAAGCAGGGGAAGTAAACGAAGTATTGATTTCAAATGTTGAATATGCGAAAGAAATCATTGCCGGGATACGGGCGGTTCGCTTGCAAAAGAATATCCCAAACAAGGAACATCTGAATCTGCAGGTCATTGGGGGTCACAATATTGAAACGAATGCCATTATTATAAAGCTGGGTAACCTGGAAAGCATTCAACCGGTTACTGAGAAAGCTCCCGGTTCCATTTCATTCCTGGTGGGTACTACTGAATTTGCCATTCCGATGGGGAGCCTGATCAATGTGAAAGAAGAAATTGAGAAAATGGAAGCCGATATTCTTTACTATCAGGGATTTCTTGCATCAGTAGCCAAAAAGCTTAGTAACGAAAGATTTGTGGCCAATGCAAAACCTGAAGTAGTGGACGCAGAGCGTAAAAAACAGGCGGATGCTGAAAGTAAGATTACATCGTTGAAAGAAGGGATTGCATCGTTGATGAAATAAATTTTATTGAACTCAGGTTCAGTAAACCAATACATAAAGAAACCGAACAAAACTGAAACAATTGTCAGTATTGTTCGGTTTTTTTTGTTGAATTCTTTAGGGCAGTATTCAGTTTAATATTATAACAATAAAACAATTAATGCTGATTTAATAGTTGCTAAAGAGCAATTTGTTGAAGATTGAGTATTAAAATTTGAAATTCCTCGAATTAGACGGGTTAAGAAAACAAGCCTGACTCAATAGTTTTACCCTGCTGATATTTAATTTTTAGATGTGAATTGTTCAATAAACTTCAGATTTCAAACAATATCTGGATATCCCTTGGTAGTTCATCCTGAAAGTTATAACTTTGTATTCACTTTATAAATCTAGAAATTATGTTGCCTTCAAACAAGCATCTTTGTTTATTTACCTGTGATATTGCCCGGTCAGCCGGAAAGTTTATGGCTGAAGAGCGTAAAAATTTTGACCCTTTACGAATAGAAACAAAGGGGTTACATGATTTAGTGAGTTATGTTGACCGCACTTCTGAACAACGTATTATTGCCGGGTTGCGGGAAGTATTGCCTGAATCGGGCTTTATTGCCGAGGAAGGAACTTCTACAAAGCACGGTGAACGGTATAACTGGGTGATCGATCCGTTGGATGGAACGACAAATTTTATTCAGGGTGTTCCTGTTTACGCAGTCAGCATAGGGTTGATGGAGTATGATGAGCTGGTATTGGGTGTTGTGTATGAAGTGGGTCGTGATGAATGTTTTTATGCGTGGAAAGATGGTGGTGCATTTTTGAATGGCAACCCCATCAAGGTATCAGAACGGAATGATATTCACGATGCTTTGCTGGCAACCGGTTTTCCGTATAATGATTTCAGTAAATTGGATGAATACCTGGAACTTCTGAAATGGACGATGACAAATGCCCGTGGTGTACGCCGTCTTGGTTCGGCTGCTACTGACCTGGCCTATGTGGCTTGCGGAAGGTTTGATTCTTTCTGGGAATATGATCTGAAACCATGGGATGTGGCTGCCGGGGCATTGATTGTAAAAGAAGCAGGAGGAGTAGTCACTGATTTTAGTGGTAAAAATGACTATATATTCGGAGGAGAAATAATTGCTTCCAATGCAGTGTTGGCTGATTTGATGCTTGAGAAAGTTGGGAACTTTATGGAATGAAATAACCCCCAACCCTCTAAAGGGAGTTTATAGGGTAAAACGGTTTTAAATTTTTAGATCATATTACTATACAATTATTCTAATTCTTATCCCCCTTTAGGGGCTATGGTTCTTTAATATACACATTATGCTAATCAACGAACGGGATACACGCCACGAACGCCTGCTACAAGTGGCCAATGAAATGATGACTGCAGCACGTACTGCCCCTAAAGGGAAAGGGATTGACATCATCGAAGTCATGATGGTGACAGGTGAAACTATTGATTATTTGTCGAAAGCCATGCTGGATTATTCCGAGAAAACAGGAATGAAGTTTATTACCCGGGATGCAAAAAACATATTGCTGGCAGAAGCAGTTATACTGATAGGAACAAAACAACAAACCCATGGTTTAAACTGCGGATATTGCGGGTTTGATACCTGTGCTGAAAAAAAGACTTTCTCAAATGTGCCATGCGCTCTCAATACTGTGGATGTAGGCATTGCCATTGGTTCGGCTTGCTCGGTGGCTGCTGATCATCGTGTGGATAGCAGGGTTATGTTCTCTGTGGGGCGGGTAGCCCAGGAATTGAACCTAATGCCCGGTTGCAGTTCAATATACGGAATCCCGATCAGCGGATCTAGTAAGAATCCTTTCTTTGATCGTGTGTTTACACCACCGGTTACTAAATAATTTAAGAACCTTCTATTTCTAATTGCTATAAAATAAACATCACATTCAGTTAAAGTTAAAACAATTAGCTGTTTCCCGGTTGGATAATCGTACCGACACATTGATTGTTTTGACCCTGATATGCATACTCCTGCCGGTACGAAGCTTATTAGTATAGATAAACCCGGTTTATTTTATTTTTATGGATGAAACTTCTTATCAACAACATGACAAGCTCTGGACGCAATCTTTTATAAGTGCATGTGTCAGTAATTTCCTGCTCTATTTTGCCTTTTATCTCTTGCTTCCTATTCTTCCATTATATTTGATTGAAGATTTCCATACCTCAAAGTCGTATGTAGGTATTATTCTGTCTTGCTATACATTAGCAGCATTACTTATTCGTCCGTTTGCTGGATTTATTCTTGATATTTTTAAAAGGAAGCCTATTTATCTTCTAGCGTACTTCCTCTTTGTCTTTACATTTGTAGGATACCCGCTGGCGACCATCGTGAATATGTTTTTGTTTTTACGTATTGTGCATGGCTTTACTTTTGGATTAGTAACCACTGCGGGTAACAGCTTGATGGTCGATATTATGCCGGCTTCACGAAGAGGAGAGGGGTTGGGCTATTTTGGCGTGGCAAACAATCTGGCTATGGCTATAGGACCCATGATCAGTCTGTTTATGCACGATTCCTACAGCTTTAATACCATTTTTTATACTGCTATTGGGAGTGGAATGCTCGGATTACTGGTTGCTTTCAGTATCAAATCGGATAAAGCATTCGAACGACGTATCAAGGAACCCTTAGCCTTCGACAGGTTCTTTCTGTTGAAGGGATTCTATGCCGGATTAAGTCTTTTAATGATTGGTATTCCCTATGGAATGCTGACAACTTATGTGGCTATTTATGGCAAAGAATTAGGAATAAAAAGCGGTATGGGTGTTTTCTTCTCGTTGATGGCAACTGGTCTTATAAGTTCTCGCCTATTTGCAGGAAAACTTGTTGATCGTGGAAGGTTGATTCATGTCATTAGTTCAGGCACCTTGATTTGTTTGTTGGGCTTTCTTCTGTTAGCTGGGGTGAAAAATATCGGGGTTTATAATGATCAGTTGATCGTCGGATTATTCTATTTCACAGCTATTGTTCTGGGAGTAGGCTATGGCATGATTTTCCCGGCATACAATACCCTTTTTGTGAACCTGGCACAAAATAACCGTCGTGCTACTGCCAGTTCTACCTATTTAACAAGTTGGGATCTGGGAGTAGGATTTGGATTAGTGATGGGAGGTATGTTAGCTGATGCTCATGGAGGATTACCGTTGGCTTATCTGGTTGGTGCGTTAACTACAGGCTTTTCGTTCTTGTTTTTCAAGCAAATAGCTGGTCCTCATTTTGACCGGAATAAACTTCGTTGAAGATAGAGCAATGAATTAAGGTTAACGTATAAAAGATTGTAGTTTTCAGACAAATCGTTATTCTACTCTTCTTTCCCATATTCTCTGGCTAGGGTAACAAATTCGGATATCTTTGATGGGACGGTTTCGAAGATATTCCCAACTACAACCATATCTGCTCCTGCGTCATAGGCGTCTTTTAATTGTTGAGAGGATTTAATGCCACCCCCTACAATGAGAGGAATAGATAATCCGGCTTTCACACATTCAATCATTTCAGTAGGAACAGGAACAAATGCTCCACTGCCTGCTTCAAGATAAATCAATTTCATACCCAGTAATTCACCAGCAACAGCTGTGGATAATGCAATCTCTTTTTTATCATTCGGAATGGGGCGTGTGTTGCTGATGTATTCCACTGAGGTTGATTTTCCTCCGTCGATAAGCAGGTAACCGGTTGGCATTACTTCAATTTCCGATTTCTTTACAGCTACTGCTGATCCGACATGTTGTCCTATAAGGAATTCGGCATTTCGTCCGGATAACAAGGATAGGTAAAGCAAAGCATGTGCATTTGAACTGAATTGTATGGCATTCCCCGGAAATAAAACAACAGGTGTCTTGATTTCTTCTTTTAAAAGATCAATTAGTGAATCAATAGAATTTAATGTATGGCTGCCTCCAACGAAAATAAAATCAGGAATGTTGGACTTCAATTCAGCAATAGTACTCGATAAAATATATCCGCGACATTGATCCGGATCTAATAGTACAGCCAACATTTTATGTTTTCTCTCTCTATTCAGAATAATCGTTTTGTAAATGTTTTTCACGTCGAATAGTGTTATGCCAGACAATACACGAGCGTGTATTTTTCTGATTGTTGATACAATAATTGGTAAAATGCTTTAGTTGGAATATGTTGTGCCTTCATTTTTCCGGAAGGCTTGACACTGAATGGGTAAATTCTTAATTGATTTGCAAAGTCGATTGCATCCTTCCCGATAATTTTGTACAATGCCTCTTTCGCTGACCAAGCCAGTAGTAACTGCTTGGTATCTTTTCCATCCGATAGTTCTTTCTGCTCTGTAACACTTAGGAACCGTTGATATAGCTTTTGTATTTTATCGGTTGGACATTCAATATCAATGCCGACCATTCTGGTTGGATGAGCTATTATGGCTATCCATTTGTTGCTGTGCGAAACACTAATCTGATAACTTTGGTCAGAAAGATAGGGTTTGCCTTCACTGTTATATTCAATTTGTATTTCTTTTCCAAGCAATGTTTTTAATGCCACCCGAATACCTAAAAATTCCAGCTTCCTTTTCTCTGAAGCTATTTTATCAAATGCAGATTTGTCCTGCTCTCTAAGATTCAGTTGTTCTTTCAGGATTTCTATACTTTCGGTAAGTTCCCAAACCAGCAATCGGGCATCTTCTATTATAATCAACTCACGTTTCATCGTTTCCACTCAAAGCTTTCCATAATGCGGATTACATCTTCACGAATATAATTTTCCATGGGTGCGATAGAATCTTTATTTGGGACGTTGTTGAAGTATAAGGCACCACGGAAAAAATTACGGGTGCTGTCGGTTAACACAAATTGAACATAGGATGCCGTATTCCCTTTTAAATCGTAGAGAATACCATGTACGTTTTTTTCGGGATGATCAAAAACCTTTTCTCCAATTCCATCAGCCCGAATACTGTGTTTATATACAATTTTGCGCGTATCTTCCAGGAGATTAATTAAGTTGCCTTTTACAGGTTTGTAGCTGCAATAAATACTGGCATTGAGTTTTGGATAGTATAAATCAATCCAATATATTTCACCATCAGCTTTCCTGCTTATTAATTGTACATCTTTAGGTAAATCGAACCGGTAAGGAAGATTGAGCGTGTCAATTGTGCGGTAAGAATGTTGGGGTAAATCCACTCTGAAATATCCATAGGGGCGTGGAATGGCAGTTTTACTGCATGAACTGAACAAGCTTGTAAATACAAGTATCAGAATTATACTAAAAGAACGAATCAATTTTATTTCCACTGTTTTATTATTTTACCACTTAGTTTAATAATGGATTTGTATTTGTCACATCATCGTCGTTTCAGACATCCTCTTTACTAAAATCATCTTTGATAAACAGTTTTACTTTTTTGATTCTACGATTGTCAACAGCCATGATTTCGAAAATATAACGTCCGTAGCCTATTCGTTCGTTTTTTGCAGGAATATCACCTTTTATCTCAAGGATAAGCCCTGCCAGTGTTTCAACTTCATTGGTTACTTTCACAAAATCTTCTTCTTCAATTTCAGCAATCTTGAAAAAATCATTGAGCAGTATTTTAGCCTCAAAAATAAACGTGTGATTATCGATTTTTGTAAATAGTTGCTCTTCAGTGTCATATTCATCACTTATATCACCAACTATTTCTTCCAGAATATCCTCGAGTGTTATTAGTCCTGAAATACCTCCATATTCATCTACTACCAAGGCCAAATGAATTTTATTTGACTGAAATTCGTTTAACAAGTCATCAATCATTTTAGTTTCAGGTACAAAATACGCCTGACGTACTAAAGTTTGCCAGCGGAAATTAGTAGGTTTGTCCAGATGAGGTAACAAATCCTTGCTATAAAGCAGCCCCTTGATGTTGTCCCGGTTTTCGCCGTAGACAGGAATGCGTGAATAACCTGATTTGATAATGATATCTAGTAATTGTTTGTAGTTTGTTTTAATGTCCACCACAATCATATCTAACCTGGAGGTCATAATTTCTACTACCTGTATATTACCGAATTTAATGATGCCTTCCAAAATTTCAGTGTCTTCGTCTTTACTGTTAGAAGTAAGTTCCAGTGCATGTGATAATTCATCCATCGAGATGTTGGAGTGGGCATGCCTTGCAAGCCGGGTATTGACAACCGAAGTAGAACTTACAAGAAAGCTAACAACCGGACTTAGCAATTTACCCAATGTGGTAATTAAAGGGCCGGTTTTCAAAGCCGTCTTTTTTGCAAACTGAGTTGCATAGACTTTGGGCATGATTTCGCCAAAGAGCAACAGTACGAAAGTTATAAAGATAGTCTGAAAAACAAATCCAAGTAAGGGGACAGCATCGAAATTTAGAATGGAAGTTGTTAAATGGGTTAGTAGCAGTATGACGGCAACATTTACAAAATTATTTCCAATCAGAATGGTAGCCAAAAGGCGTTGTGGTGTTTGTAGTAAGCGGAGAATGCTCTTGTCCGTCTTTCGCTCACTTTCTTCCATCTCATTTATTGTTTGAGGATCAAGTGAAAAAAAAGCAACTTCAGATGCCGATATCAATGCCGAAAGTGCAAGCAATAGGATACACGCAGTCAAAGATATTATGGCTGACAGTAAGGCTGGAGTCGTCAAATAATGAACCGTAATGCCCCCGAAGGATGAATATATTGCTTCCGTTTCCAATGAAATACGTTTAATGAGTATTTTACAGACAATTATTGCTGCTCCTGCAAAAGTAGTTATTTTTTTTGAAATGAAATTCAGTAAATTGAATCAAAAATAGGGAACCAAATATATGGGCAAAAATAAAAGAGTCTTTTTTTTTATATCACCTCTTCAATCAACGCTCTTTAACCGAGACAATTTTATCGACAATAAATTTATTTACGCCTCTCCAGGGAAGTATCCCCAGATATTCTTTATAATGCAACTCCACTTCTTTCCCACTGCATCGCATCAATGAATCGGCTACAACTTTATCTTCAACTGAAAATGGAAATTCATACGACTGGATAGTTCCGGCTGTTTGTGAACGATAGCCCGTTTGAATCATTTTCCCTTCATAGGTTTTGAATATATAGCCTTTATGAACAAAATAATTGAGTTCCCCGGCTTTTACACCGTCTCCAAATACAAAATAAAATTTGAAAAATATAAATAAAGCGAACACAACTACTCCTGTAAATGTTCCAATAGTAATTCCTTTTTTGAGTTTTGGGTTCATATTATCCTTCGTTATTAAATATTGTTACAAATATAGATCATTTTTTCGGTTACCTTAAAATTTAATCAAAAAATAAACATTCTGTTAGTTAATATTGGCTATCTTTACCACGTCATCAGAATGAGTCAAGTTCAAGGCTGTTGACATTCAATATTGATTTGTAAATCGATAAATTATAGAGCATTATGGAAAACAAATTAGTTACCCTCGCAATTCGCACTTATAAAAGGGCGCAAATGATTAAAACTGTTCTGGATGAAAATGGGATAGAGACTGTGATTCACAACATAAACCTGGAACATCCTGAATTGGCAGTAGGAGTACGTGTTCGAATCAAAGAGAATGATTTACCCAGGGCTCTGAAAATTGTTGAAGAAATGGAAAGTGCCTGGGAACAAGAACCTGCTGCAGAGGGTACCTCAACACAGAAAGTATTAATTCCGATAGATTTCTCTGATCAGGTTGCAAAAGTTACTGATTTCGGCTTTCATTTTGCTGATATTCTTGCAGCAGAAGTTGTATTTCTATATGTTTATTTTAGTCCGGCATTTACGATATCCTCTAACAATGACATGAGTACATATAGCATTAGCGACAGTGAATTACTAAAAAAGATATTGAGTTCGGCAAATACTGAAATAAAGAATATAACAAAACTAATTCATGACCGGATTTCAAAGGGTGAACTTCCCAATATTCCTTTCCGTTTCGAAATGAAAGAAGGAGTCCCCGAAGATCAGATACTCGATTATTGTAAAAAGAATAATCCGGCTTTGGTAGTTATGGGTACACATGGTAGAAAACTAAGTAACGAATTAATTGGAAGTGTTACTGCTGAAGTAATGGAAGCCTGTGTTTCGCCTGTATTTGCTGTTCCGATATTAATGACTATGCAATCGCCATGCGATATAAAAAAGGTTGCTTTTCTAACAAACTTTGATCAAAAAGATTTAATTGCTATTGATAGGGCAATTTCATTATTTGGACCGGAGGATGTGGAAATATATTTTATTCATGCATCGGATAAAAATGCCGCTTGGAGTGAAGTTATTCTTTCCGGAATAAAGTCTTATTTTGCCAATCATTATCCTCAATTAGCAACAAATTACGATTTGTTGAATGCAAATGATACTCCTGAATTCCTCAATAATTATATGGAGAATCATAAAATTAATGTTCTGGCTTTTAATTCGCGTCGAAGAAACATTTTTGCACGTCTTTTTAATCCGGGATTAGCTTACAAAATGGTACTTCATTCAGACACTCCATTATTTGTTACACATGTATAGCATAAAAAAAGACCCGTTTATCCGGGTCTTTTTTTATGTACTAATCAATTAATCTTAAAGCGTTTTAAAACAAAAAGAATCTAAGAATAACTGAAGCCTGGAATTGGGTAACCCAATTCATCCTTCAGTTTGTATTTTTGGGATGCTACGTTTAATCTAAAACCCACTTGCCAGAATATCTGCCAGATGCATTCCCTTAAGGCCGAGCTTGTTTTTATCACAATACCCGTTGATATTGAGAAGGCAGGATGCTTCGGTGCTTATGATGTATTCAACCCCGGTAGCCAATGCATTTTGCACCTTTTTCTCCACCATGGCCGTGGAGATGGCCTTGTTTTTTACTGCAAAGGTCCCTCCAAACCCGCAGCAGGTGTCGCTTTCTTCCATTTCAATAAGTTCAAGTCCTTCCACTTTTGAAAGCAAGATCCTGGGTTCATCTTTAATTCCATACTCACGTAAGGCAGAACAGGAATCATGAAAAGTCACTTTATGTGGAAATTTAGCTCCAAGATCCGTCACTTTCAACACATTCACCAGAAAATCACTCAACTCATAGATGTTATTCTTCATGAGTGAATGGCGTTCAAGCAATTCAGGCTTGTCAACCAGCAATTTATGATACTGATGAATAATGAATCCTGAGCAGGAACCTGAAGGGGAAACTATTGGCATATCAGGATTAAAATCCTTCAGAAATTTCTCTGCCAGGTTTGCTGACTCTTTCCAATAGCCACTGTTGAATGCCGGTTGCCCGCAACAGGTTTGTTCGGGATTGTAATGCACGGTGCATCCTGCTTTTTCAAGAACTTTGACCGTATTGAATCCTGTTTCGGGATATAACTGGTCTATATAGCAGGGAATAAAGAGTTGGATGTCCATTATTCTTTAAATGAGATTGATTAATACCAAAAATTAGCGTAAACAGGCAAATGATCAGAAAAACCATCATGGTATTTCAGTCCCGCATAGGTTCTGAAAGGTTGTTTTCCCAGATAGGTGTTATCGTTTTCAAGTAAAAAGCCGGCATCAAATATATGTGCATTGGATTGTGACGTAAAAAATGTGCCTGTTGAATCGAGCAGGCTGCCTGAAACAATGATCTGATCCAATACACCCCATTCACCTTTGTATTTATTGGTTCCTTTGCCTTCCTGTTGCATTTTATACATCAAATTGTATAACTGTCCTGCAGATGTAGATCCGGTAGCAGGTTGGGCTTTTAAAACGTCTATTATGCTTGAATTAGTAGGGAAGTCATTGAAATCACCCATGATAATGATTCTTGATTTTCGGTTAACGGTGAAAATACTGTCTACTTTAAGCCGTATCACCGAAGCTACATACTTTCGTTTGATTTCCGACTCCAGGGTACCTTCGAGTCTGGAGGGTAAATGGCATACAAATACATGCAAGGTGTCGCCAGTCGGAATTAATCCGGATACAAAAAGAATATCCCGGGTCCTGCTTTCAGGAGATCCGGGGAATTGAATCCGTATTGCCTGATTCTTTAGGGGTTTAAATTGGGTTGGTTGGTACAGCAGGGCAACATCAATTCCCCTGGGATCGGGTGAGTCATGGTGCAGGTAGTTGTACCGGAAATTCTTTAAACCGGAAAAGTGGGTAAGGTCGTATAAACACTTATTGCTTTCAACTTCACACAATCCAACCAATGCCGGGATATCCCACCCACCGATTGCCGTGATTACCCTGGCAATATTTGCCTGTTTCTTTTGGTATTTCGGATAATTCCAGGCACGTATACTCGTTGGCAGAAATTCGGAGTCATTAGAAAGTGAATCATGAACGCAATCAAAGAAATTCTCGACATTATAACACATGATTTTGAAATTCTGCTTTTCTTGCTTTTGTGCAACAAGCTGAATTGTCAATATCAAAATTATTTGTAAGATAATTCCTTTCTTCATGACCTCCTTCTATTTAGTAGGTTCCCATTCGTAAGCCCCGGCATCGGGAGCTCCATCTTTAAGCCGGTTATTCCCGTTTAAATCAAGTGGATATTTAGAGGCAACCTTCGGGTCGGCTAGTCCTCGGGCAGGTGAAACAGAATCGGGCATAAAGTTGAAATAAGTATTTTTTTCTATATTGTACCGGATACTTTTGAAAACGGTATCATTTTTAGCGGCCCAATGTATACTTGTAAACTGAGGTAATTCTAATGACTCAGACTTCTTAATGTAGCAATGATCGAAAACTCCCTTGTATTGATCCGTATATTTTGTAGCCAGGCTGAATTCATTGTCTTCGCTGCCACTGATAATGCAATTCCTGAAAACAGATTCCATGGGGGATACCCGATTGATATCCATTATCATAACAGCCGGTTTTTTATCGCGCGATACCGGCTGGACACTGCTGTTATCGAAAAAATTCGCAATAGTACATTGTATAAAGCTGTGTTTTCCGCCACTTAAATATACACAATAGCTGCTTGAATTCGATATCTCGGTGTTTGTAACCTGTACATTTCCATTTTGAACAGTTAATCCGTAAAAATAGAAATTATGTATTCTGCAATCGGTAATCTCTAAAGTCGGGATGGTGTTCCAGTCATCATTTGAAAAATGAATTCCAACATAACCGCTGTTCATATTTACATGTCGCAGTATATGTCTTCCTCCGCTGCCAAGTAAGTAAACCCCGTCCCACTGACCTGCCACATTGTTGTAGGGGAATGGTGTCGAAAATCCAATCTTGTCCAGCCTGTCGCCTCGCAGGGTAATCGGCTTTTCAGCAGTACCCATTGCATTTAGGTTCCCATAAACTTTCAGGCTGGCATTATTATGAAAGTATAATTTGCAGCCGGCATTCAATGTGAGTGTTTTATTTGCGGAAACAACCAGGCTGTCGTAAATCAGATAGGGAATATCTGCATTGAACGCCGTATCGTCGTTGATTCTTTTTCCACGAAGTATTACGATATTTTGACCAAAAGCCTGAAGTTTCACATTCTGGGAAACGCCATTTGTCAGTAATACCAGGGAATCTTTAATAAGTACCGGTGAATTGGCATTAGTAGGGTCTACTGTGACAGACACAAAAATATACATGCTGTCGTTGGCTCGTATCTCAATATCATTAAACTGATTATTTGCATTTAGACTCCCATTCACATTGATCTTAAATGAAGATGCGTTTCCTCTGGCAATACCTAAGTGGCTTATCCTTAAGGCGGCTTTGTTGCGGTTATACACCATTATTTTTGACGTTGCACTGCCAATGGTAGTAAAAACAGTATCGAAATTTAAGGTATCAGTCGAAAATGTAAGTTTGTCTTTTGGATTTGTAGAGTAAATATTGTCGTTACAACCCAGAAACCCGATAGAAATAACCACCGAAATAAAAACGGCAAACGGGAAACAGATCTTTCGTGAAATTGGAGTCATAAACTGATAAATAGGTTTGTTAAGACAATGCTGGATCCTGATTATTTATTTCTCCGCAAATTTACAGTAAAAGATGGCATTATCATAATATTGGCTTATATTTGTAGGTATAATTAAAAAATAGAATCCAATGGCAAGTCGTAGAAAATTAAAAAAAACCATTAAATTTGTTTCCTTTGAATTGATTACTGATATTTATTTTCGGTGTTTGACGTCCAAAGAGGTTGATGATCAAAAAGTTGATAATTTAGTTGTTCACATCATGGCTCTGAACCGCGAATATATTTTACGTACCAATTGTCCTGATGGAAAAGATAATCCCAAACTTGTAAAAGCTTATTTCCGTAAATTGTTTGCTGACTGGCAATCGGCTATGGAAAAGGTGATTAAAGAAGTTGAGAGCATTTAAGACTTACAGGAGCCAACAGATTTATCTGTTGGCTTTTTTTCTGTTACCGGTTGATTCTTTATTCGAAATTAAAACTCAATGTTATCATTTTGGATGTAAGTTTGTTTAGGGCATTGGAAAATCTTTGGTTTGCCTGAGTTAAACCAACCCGCTCACTTCCGGGTACTAAAATGTTACCAAACCCAATGGAGTATTTTAATTCAGGGGCTAACTTAAAAAATGAAAAATAAATATCACATCCCACTCCAAATTCTGTATAAAAGTCTAACGGCCTTAATGTAACCGGGCTATCGGTATTTGAATTTGTTGCCAAATCGAAAGAAACACCTCCCCCAAAAATCAAATAAGGCCTGTAATTCCCCTTTCTCTCCGCACTGTATTTTAAATAAACCGGCAAACAGATAGGAATTGATGAAATGCTTACAGAGTCATTGCCTGACTTGAAAGAATAGCGTAGTTCCCGTTCCCCAAAATAGAGTGTCGGAGTAAATCGCAGATTTAAATACCGGTTTAATCTTAAATCGCCAATGATTCCTACTGTAAAGCCTGGTTTTAAGGTAGAAACCCGTGCACTATCTCTTGGCGTAACACTGAAATCCATGGCATTAACCCCCAGTAGAAACCCGAAGTGAATTAATTTTTCATCTACATATGGCAAATTTCCTTCGGCTCGTGAGGCCGTACCTATCCCTAGCACAAATATTCCCAGTAACAAGTATTTTTTTAGATGATGAACAATCATATTTCTGTTAGTTAAGTAAAATACAAACGTACAATAATATTGATTATTGCACAATATCCCCTGCATCTGATTTTTTCGCTCAGTTTTGACGTCTACGGATGTAAATTTAGTGCCAGAAATGCCTACTATAAGCTATAAACTTTTTCCGGTTTCTCTTCGCCATTTGGTCATACTTCAGAGGGGGTTACCTGGGGGTTGCCTGGGGGTTGGCTGGGGGTTGGCTGGGGGTTGGCTGGGTGTACG
>Ga0302206_1000290_pt1 | contig 20412 bp, 26 predicted proteins | sample II_Fen_E2_1_FD_194581 | JGI IMG/M metagenome (GOLD analysis project Ga0302206, IMG submission 194581) | Peat permafrost microbial communities from Stordalen Mire near Abisko, Sweden - II_Fen_E2_1 | ecosystem: Environmental > Terrestrial > Soil > Wetlands > Permafrost | place: Sweden: Abisko...
AAAACAGAATAATTAAATTTTTTAATAATTTTTTTTAATAATTTTTTTTTTTTTATTCTAAGTGCTCATTTTATATACAAATTTAAATTAAAAATTTTTATTCTCAAGATGTTTTTTTTTTTTTTTGTGTTTTTTTTTTTACAACTATTTTTTTTTTTTTTTGAATTATTTTTGTTCTATTTTCTTCCTCAGTTAAAATTATTTTTACTTTATTTTTTTCCTTGATACTTAATGAATTATTTGGTCTTAAATAAAAAATAGTAAACCCTGGTTCAAAACCTAATGTAAATACATTTTTTTTTAAAAGTGCTTTTTTTTTTCTAGATAAAACTTTTTTTCTTTCAAAACCGTCAATATAACCCTTAGACATAGAAACTAAATCAATTTTAAACATACTATGTTCATTTTGCATTAATTTTAGACGTTTATTTCTAGCTTGCAACCACTCTTTTCTTCATTGTAATTTTCACATATAATTAATTTGTTCTGCTAAATAAATTGTATTTAGTGTATTAACTGATAAATTACCATAAATTCTTTTTGCAATTTCTAATTTAAATTTACGTAAACTTAAATTAGATCTGTAGGTAGATCATGCATTTGTTCAAGTTCTTTGACCCCTAACAGGTAAACCTTTAGAGTGTCTTAATCCCCTATATGTATTTAAAAAATCTAAAAAAAAAATATTAGAATTATGTCTTGATTTAATATTTCTATTTTTTGTACAAAATTTAGATAAAATTGATTTAAATTTTTTTCATTCAGAATCTTTATATGAAATTATATTATCTGAATAATATTTTTCAAATCTATCATATATTATTTTATAAGTATAATTATTTCAACCATAATTTTTACTTTTAGTACTAAAAAAATTAGTATCTTTATTAAAAACGTAACCATTTATTTGAAAAAATTCTTTCATATTTTAAAATTTAAATTTATAACTTTCACGTTTTACTTTATAATTAAAATAATCATATCTATATATCTTAAATAACTTATTAAATAGCTTAGAACTCTTATATTTTTTAAATAATTTTAATCTTTTAGTACTGCAATAATTTATAACAACTATTGTTCAACCTTGATTACTATAAAACAATATTTTACCTAAATAAAAATTTCTCATATTTCATTCTTTTCTTAATTTACTTATACTTATTTGTCTACGACCCTTTATACCCTTTAAACCTGATTTTAAAGTACGTACTTTTAATATACAATAATAGTATAAATTTTCATTTAAAAAGTAATAAATTATATCATGTAATAAAAAAAAACTAAAACTATATTTTTTATACAATTTTATACTATCTCAAACATTTGATCAGTACATAGATATACCTGATTTATTTAATAGTGCCAAACTTTTTAAACCCACTTAATTAATTTCTAAATGATTTTGATTTTGATTTTGATTTTTTTGGAAATGTAAATGGTTTTCTAGTTAATATAAACTCACCAAATTTAAATCCTAAATGATAATCTAATAATTTAATTGATCTGTATTTTTTACCCTTATGTATATAAAATGTATTACCAATTAATGATTTTGGTATGCTCGATGATTTATTCATAATAATAGCATTTTTTTTTTTTATATTAATTCCAATTGATTCTTTAATTACTCTAGACATAGTTGATTTAGATATAAAATTTAATCTTCAAGTTGATCTACCCATTTAATTAAATATTATTTATTTATTTTAGTTACTCAACCCCAAGGTGACATTTCCGGTTGATTAGTTTTTGTTCTACCACCATGTGGATGATCTACAGGATTCATAGCTATACCTCTTACAGATGGTCTATAACCCTTTAGTCTATTAATACCTGCTTTACCAATACAAGTAAATTTATTTAAAAAATTTGAATTTCTACCTACAGTTGCGGTTGAATTACCGCTAAAAATTTTTTTTATACCTGTAGGTAATTTTAAAATAAAAATATTTAATTCTTTTATTTTTTTAAATACCTTTAAATAAGTACCTGCAGATTTACAATATTTTGATTTATTTGAATTTATGTCAATAATATTAGAAAATATACATTTTTTAGGTGCAAATTTTAATATTATAAAACTACCTAATATATTTTTAAAATTATATGATAATCTCATTGAACCGTCAATTGATTTAGTATAATCACCTATGAATAAACCATAAGATAATTTAATATATGATAAAGATCCTGTTGCATATTTAATTAACCCTATAAAACATGAACCCTTATCAATATAATTTAATGTCATTACAAGCGCTAATGAAGTTAAAACATTTCTATTCATATTAATACTTATGAATTTATTGAATTTATTACCTCCCCTATGTCTAAGTATTATTTGACCATTTGTTGATCTACCTGATTTATTATTATATTTAAAAAAAAAAGTTTTATATTTTTTTATAAAAGGAGACATTTTATATATATCTTTTTTAAATCTTAATGAAGGTGTTTTAGGTTTATAATTTTTTAAAAATATTTTTTAATTAATTTTAATACTAAAATTTTTATTAATAATAAATATATTTCATTAATTATACTTATAGATACAAACACATTAGATTTAATAATATCATTTATATCTATATCTGTTTTATTTTTATTTATAAATTTATTATCATAAATTGTACATAGTTTTTGAAGATTATTTAATGAAGTTAATTCATATTTGGTATAAATCACTTTTTTTAGTTCAAAATTTATAATAAAATTATTTTTTTCAGAAAATTGTATTAATTGATCATCATATTTTAAATTTAAACCATTTGTTATATAATTAAAATAAATATTTTTATTTAAACCAAATAAAAATAAAGTTTTTATAATATTATGTTTATAATATTTATTAATTCTATAAAGTAATTTTAAACTTTTAATATTATTTATTATAATATTGAAATTTTTATATTTAAAATTTTTGGTTTTTATTCAATGTTTTAATTCTTTTTTATGCTTTATTTTAAAGCTATTAAATTGTGAGATCTTTTTTATTATATTTTTTTTCGCCTTCATTTATTTGTCTATATAATGATTTTTGTAGTTGTAACACTCCGAACATTAAAGCCTCTGCTGTTGGTGGGCAACCAGGTACATATATATCTACAGGGATTACTCTATTACATCCTCTCACAACCGAATAAGAATAGTGATAATAACCTCCTCCATTAGCACAACTACCCATAGATAAAACTCATTTTGGATCTAATGTTTGTTCATATAATCTTCTTAAACCAGGTGCCATTTTATTAGTGAGAGTACCCGCAACTAAAATCATATCTGATTGTCTAGGAGTAGCTCTAAAAATAACTCCGAATCTATCAAAATCATATCTACTTACAGTAGCGTGCATCATTTCAACTGCACAGCAAGCTAAACCAAAAGTTAATGGTCAAAATGAACCTTGTCTAGCCCATGAAACAACTGCATTTACAGGAGTTACTATATAATCTACTCTCATATATATATATATATATATATATATATATTACACTCTAAATTTTCTTCTTAATTTTTTTTTTTCATTATCAGGTTTTGGTACACCATATCTAGATCTTCTATTAAATCTATTCAGTACTCTAGAAAAATCATATACACCTCTAACACATGTATATCTAACACCAGGTAAATCTCTGGCACCACCACCTCTTATTAAAACAGAGGAATGTCTTCTAATATTATGACCTATTCCAGGTATATGTGCTGTTAATCTTTTTTTATTTACTAAAATGACTTTAGCAACAGGTCTTCTAGCGGAATTAGGTTTTCTAGGTGTAACTATTCTAGCTCTCATAACAACACCTTTTTTTTGTGGATTTATACCTAATATTCTAGCTCTTAATTTTCTATGTAAATTTCCCTTTAATTTGTTGGCACATATCGATATCAATATAAAAATAAAAGATTACATTTTTTTTTAATTATATAAAAATAAACGAAGTTATATAATTTAATATAATTAAAAAATCACTTAAAAATAATATACCAAATAAATTAAAAAAATTTAAAATAATTGCATTTAAAGTTAACGAGTAATTAATATTTATATAATAATTTCTATAGTTCAAAATAGAAGATTTTGATTTTTTTACTACAAATCTTAAATTTTGTATATAAAAATACATACCAAAAATGTTTAATACAGTTACAATCAATACTAATATATATTGTGATTTAAATGTTAAAAATAATATTGCTATAAATTTACCGGTAAAACCCAATAAAGGTGGAATACCAGCCATTGATAAAAGACTAAATATTAAAGTATACATTAAAAAATTATATGAATTAAATTCTTTAAACTGATTTAAGCTTTTAAATTTTGATAAATTACATAGTAAAATTAATAAAATTATTAATGAAAATACAATTAAATAATTTATTATATTTAAAAAAAAAATTGATAGACCATAAGATGTTTGATCGTTAATTAAATTACAATTATTTATAAACATTAAGTAAAATACATGAATAGAAGTATATTTCAATTATGAAAGCCAGAGTCACCTAGAAGCCAAGTAAACTCAAAACAAATTAAAACAATGAATGTAAATTTTGGACCACAACATCCTGCAGCGCATGGAGTTTTAAGATTAATTTTACAATTAAATGGTGAAATAGCAGAACGTTTTGATCCACATATAGGATTACTTCATAGAGGAAGTGAAAAATTAATAGAAGACAGACCTTATTTACAAGGTATGCCATATTTTGATAGATTTGATTACGTTTCTATGATGGTACAAGAACATGCTTATTGTTTAGGTATAGAAAATTTATTAGGTACTACCAATTATTCAGCTACTTTTACACAAGTTAGAACTATGTATGATGAATTAACAAGATTACTAAATCATTTACTTGCTGTTGCTTGTCATGCATTGGATGTTGGAAGTATGTCATCTGTTTTTTGAGCATTTGAAGAAAGAGAAAAAATAATGGAATTTTATGAAAGAGTTTGTGGTGCAAGAATGCATGCAGCTTTCTATAGACCTAATGAAGTTAATTTAAATGCAATTTCTACCTTTCTTTTAGAAGATATATTAGAATTTAGTAGAAATTTTTTTACTACTTTAAATGAAATGCATAATATACTCACTTACAATAAAATATGAAAACAAAGATTAATAAATATAGGTACTTATTCATTTCAAACTTGTCTAGATTATGGTTTAACAGGTGTAATGGCAAGATCGTGTGGTATAAAAAGAGATATTCGTTTAAGTAAAACTGAAACATATGCTAATTATTATTATTTAAACTTTAGAAGTTATGTTGGTCAACATGGAGATTGTTATGACAGATTTTTAATTAGAATGAATGAAATGTGTGAAAGTATAAATATTGTAAATCAATCTGTAAATAAAATATCAAAATACAATAATATACAAAAATTAAAAACAGATATTATAAATGATGATAATTTTAATAGACAAAATATAATTTTACCTCATCTAGTTTTAAATTATTTAAATAAAAATAATATAAATTTAAAAAATAACAAAAATAGTTATAATTCTATGGAAAGTTTAATAAATCATTTTAAATTCTGAAGTAATGGTATTAAAATAGAACCTGGGTATACATTTCAGTCATTAGAATCCCCTAAAGGTGAATTTGGTGTTAGTATGATATCAGACGGTAGTGCTAAACCTTATAAATGTAAAGTCAGATCACCAGCGTACCATCATTTACAAGTTATGCCTAAAATAGGTAAAGGACATTTTTTAGCAGATATAGTAACTCTTGTTGGAACTATTGATATAGTTTTTGGAGAAGTTGATAGATAATATAATAAATTAGATAAATATGCTATTTAGAAGAACAAAAAATATATTAAAAACTAAATATAAATGTATATATATATGTAAAAATAAAATAAAAAATATAATTTTAAAAAGCATTTTTTTTAATAGAAATATAAAAATTATAAACAGGGCATATGCATATTTACTTTTAAATAACAATAAAATATTAAATAATAAATACCATAAGATATGTAAATTTAGCGGTTATAGAAAAAATGTAAATAAAATTATTGGTATTGGTAGACATGAATTAAACAGAAAGGCTATATTAGGTCAATTACAAAACGTCAGCGTAAATAGTTGATAAATAATAAATGAAATTAATAAAGATATTTGTACCATATTCAATAAATTATATATTATTTGAATCTATAAAAAATAAAAGTTATAATTTATATCTATATAATAATGACTACTATTTCAGTTTAAACACAATAAATAATAATACATATATAAATAAAGATTCTAATGTAATATATATAAGAAGTAATCAATATAATAATTATAATATGTTAATGAAGAATCAATTAAATAATTTTTTATTTAGTTGAGATAATGTTTTTTATAATAAAATAAAATTTACTGGAAAGGGGTTTAAATTTAAAAAAAAATTAAATAATTTATTTTTATTTTTTAACAGAGCTCATAAGTGTTTTTTTATAGGTAATAATACTATATTAAAGAGACTTAGTAAAAATAAAATTATTTTACTTAAAAATAACTATAATCATTTAATTTGAGATTCAATTTTAATAAGGCGTATTAGAAGTAATAATATATTTACAAAAAGAGGACTTAGATTTTCAAGACAATTAGTATTGAAAAAAAAAGGTAAAACAGCTGCAAGATAATTAATTAATTATAAGATATTATAAATTTATAACCTAAAACACCTGTTTTTGTATGTATAAGACCTTTTTTATATTTTAGTCTTAACATTTTAGTAGTTAAACTATATTTACCACATTTAACAACATAATTTTTTTTTTTAGAATTTCCTCCACCACTTATTTTACCGCTTAAATAAAAAAAAAAACCTTCAAATTTTAAAACTTCAAAGTAATAAAACATTGATTTAGTTATAAATAATTTTAAATAATATAAAAATCTTCTATGATTTTTATAATGCATTGCATTCATAATTTTTAACAAAAGCCTAGCAAAAATATCAATATCTTTAGTACAAAAAAAGATCAATGAAATTCTAATAAAACTCCTTAAAGAAATTCTTGAATATCTTAACATTTTTTTTATTCTTCTTAATTTTCTTCTTAATGCTCTAACAAATAAATTTCTTTTTGTAAAAAAAACAATTCCATATTTATCAAAATTAATTGAAACTCTAGAATCTGTAATCGATTCAATATATTTTTTTAATAAAATATCAATAATAGAAGTTTTTTGCATAACATTTAAATTTTTACCTTTAAATTCTCTTCTTATATTTATAATTTTTTCTGGTTCTAATGCGGGTTTTAAATTATTTTTAACTACTTGTTGTTTCAATACTAATGTATTTAACATTGATATATTATAATTTGAATAGTATTTATTTAATGAATAATCCTTATAAAAATCTAAAATACTTACGTTACTAAATTCACTATAATTCATAAAACAACGAATAAGATAGTGTAAATTTAATAAAATATTAAAATTTAATTTAAAATCATATATTAAAACAGATTTTTTATTTATTAATAAGTTAACCATATTAATATCAAAAAATTTTAATTCTTGAAATATTTCTACATATAAATTGTAATAGTTTTTATAATTATTAGGTAATAAACTTAATTTGGTTAGTGTTTTTATTGTTTTTATTGTTTTTAATAAATTTAATGTTTGCATAATTATTTAAATTAAAAATATTCTAACTTTTTATTCTTTTTAAATTTTCATTTTTTATATCAATATTATTAAATCTAGTTGATCTATAAAAACCATATATAGAATGAGTTTTATATATAGGATATCAATTAATTAAATTTCCATTAATTAAATTGTATAGATATACGATTAGATTATTTACTACGTATGATTTATAATAATTAGTTAAAAATATAAAAAACATTTGAAATTTATTTAAATTAAATGTAATAATATAATAAGTAGATATACTATTAAATATTTTTAATATATAACTAATTTTTAAAAATTCAATTATAATATTATATTTTGATATATGTTTATTTATTGTTGTTTTACTTTTTAAACAAAATAGTATAAATAGTAATATAGCACTTAAATATGTTGTGCTATTTAATTCTTCATTTAAAAAAAAAGTATTTTTTAAATATGAACATATAAAAAAGTTATCATTTAATGATGTTGAAAATGAGTAAATAAAAAATCAAATATATAAAGAAATTAATTTTTTATTTAAAAGTCTATAAATATCTTTAAAAATATTAAAAATCATTTGTGCCTAAGAATAGAATCGAACCAATGACCTTCAGGTTTTCAGCCTGACGCTCTACCACTGAGCTACTTAAGCATAATATAATTGATTTTATATAAAAAATGTTGTAAAAACTAAACTAAACATTAAAAAACCCAATCATACATATATGAAATGTTTTCAATTTAATTGAGTAAGTTGATCGAATCTGTATCTAGGTAATGTACCTCTAGTAGCTATAGCTATAACACAAAAAATTAAAACTTTAGTTAATAATACAAAATATGGCATTAATTAATTAATTACATAAAATATACAGCAAAACCTAAAAAAAAGGATAAGAAAACAAAAGTTTCAATAAAAGCAAAACCCATTAAAGTATTATTGAATAAACTTTCTGATTCTTCTGGGTTTCTTGAAACAGCAATATTAAAACCTGCGAATAATACACCTGTACCTAAAGCACCAAAAGCAATAGGTAACATACATCCACCTAAGACAAGTGTTTTAACTGCCTTAACTAGTAACATGTATTTAAATAATTATTAAAGTTCCATAGCTTGTTCATATATATATATTTTTCTACAATATAAATATGATTTTTTGTAATTTAATAACATATCTAGCATAGTATTTATAACTCTAGTATTTAATTTACTTGAAGTATCTTTTTTTATGACAATAGAAATATGTTTATAAGCTGTTTTTAATCTATTTTTATCTGATAAATATAAAATTTTAAATAAAAGTAATTTATCCGATTTTTTTTTATGTATTTTTGGTATATTAAATGCTTTTATATCAAAAACAGGTTTATATATACTAATAATTCAATTTAATAAAGTATTTAAATTATAAGCTTCTTTCGTTGTATTTAGATAATGTTTAAATTGATCTAAAAATAAAAAACCTTCGAAATTTGAATTATTTGTAAATTTTAAACTGTGGTATATAAATGAAAGAGAATTTAAAATATTATTTAATGTTTGTAATTTTTTACCGTTTTTTATAAGAAAAGGTATAAAATAAGTAATCATAGAATATTTATATTTTGTAACAAATTTACCATTTATATAATTAAAATTTATTAATTCAATCATATTTAAATAGTAATCTATAGTTAAATGTCTATCTGTATTAAATTTTAGTTCTAAAATATCACCACAAAAAGCACCATAAAATCCATTATCTATATTAGCATTTAATAAATAATTTTGAAAAAAATTTAAATTATTTAAATAAAATAAATTATTTAGTTTTACATTAGAAGAAAATTTTAATTTAGTTAATTTTAATTTATAATTTTTATTAGTATATAATTTATTATTAAATATAATTTTTACTTTATTTAATGTTTTAAGTTTTAATTGTTTCAATTATTTATTTATTATAAAATTATAGCAATAATAATTAATATAAAAGCAATACTATTAATTATTGTACTATAAGCTAAGAATGCTTTAAATAAATTTATATCAAATAACATTGATAATACATATACAATACCAATTAAAGATATAATTAATAATATAATTCATAAATAAAGCTGTAATGATGATATATAATATACAATAGTGATAGAAAAAAATAAAAAAAAAACTAAAAAATAAAATGCAGTATAAAAAAAAATAGATAAAAATGGTAATCCCTTATATAACTCTATTTTATATAATTGAATAGGTGCAATACCTAATTTTATAATAAAACCAATAATAATGGTTAGTGATAAAAATAAAAAATATATATTATTAGAAATATAGTTTAATTGAAAGTTAGTTGCTATAACAAAATTTAATACAGTTCATTCTGTTGTACCGCAAATAGCGTATATAAAATAAATAGAAAAAACTATTAAAACTGAACTGAAAAAAGATGATCAATATTGATAAAATAAAACATTTAAGTAATTTTTCGAATATATCGAAAAAAAGTTATTTTTAAAGTTTTTAGAATCAAAACTAATTTTACTAACAACAAATTTATAAAAAATAGAACATGATACTAGTTCAATAACAAAAAAAAAAGTAAACATAGTATTAGCTAAAAATATAACAGGAATAAATAATGTTATATTTATTAATGAAAATATATAGTCAATAGAATAGTTATTATTTATTTTAATATGTTTATCTGTTAAATATAAAAAATAAGTACTAAATAATAATGTAATTAAAAATAAATACAATAAATAATTATTTATTTTAAAATGCGATCATCAAAATGTCGATGCATAACCTTGATATAAATATAAATATATTATAAACATTAAGTTAAAAAGTATATTTATCCTTACTATAAAAGATGGATTTTGTTTAACTATAATATTTTTTATACTTATAGAATTATCTCAGTTATTTTTTTTATTAATTAAAGATATATTATTTTTAAAAAATAAAAATCAATAATTAAATAAGTTTAATAATAATGGTAAGAAAAATAAGTAATCAGAAACTAATAAACCTAACAATTTAAAATTAAAAGACAACTGTAAAAATCTGTAAAAATAATAGATGAATTAGAGCAAAAGCTGTACATAGTTATAGAATAATTAAATATAAAAAAAAAATGTAACAAAAATATAAATAATCTAAACGGTTGAAATTTTTTTATTAAAATATTTTTAAATAATTTACGTTTTATAAAATTATGTTTTTTTAAGTTTATATCAAATATAATTAATGAATTAAAAATTTTAAAATTTAAATTATAGATATAATAGAAGGTATTTTTATAGATCTAGATACTTGAGTTACAAGAGCGGATTCAAAATAACTGTAAGATTGAATTATTTTTTTATTAAAATTATTAAAATCAATATAACTATTTATTTTAGGCTTATGTATTAGATCGATATTAAAGGTTAAAGATAAGTAGTATCTATATATACCTAAACTAAATTGTGCACTTTTACATTTATAAGGTGCTCTTAGTATAGATCCTACATGTTTTCTTTTTTTTATAATATGTATTTTAAATTTTTTAAATTTTAAAGAATTATTTAAAAGATCAAGAGCTAACAAAGTAAATATAAAATTTTTACAGTATACTTTATTATATTTTATTTTAGATACTATATTATTAGAATTAAATAATTTAGGGCTAAAATTCATTTTATATCTTATATTAAATTTAATTATATTTTTCAATTATTTTAAAATTAAAAATTTGCTTTAGATAAAAAAGCAAGCGGTAAATTTATTTTTTTAGATCACACTTTAGTTAAATATTGCATACGATACTTATTTATATTTTTAAATTCAATTAATTTATAGTATTTAGGTAATCTTATACATCATCTATATAATGCACCCTTACCCTTACCCATTCTAGAATTTTTTGATTTTTTTGTTAAGGGGGTATTCATTCTTAAAAAAATTCAATAATTTTTAGAAGTAGGTATATTTTTTTTCTTTACTATATTTTTAATAAATTTTCTAAATAATTCAAAATATATAGCCTCAAATCTAGAATTTTTCTGTAAAACTACCATGCTATTACCAAATATAAATCTACTACAAGTTGTTTTTTTATAATTTCTTAACTTAAAAGATACTTGTTTCATATTGCTTAATTTATTAAACCTCAAAAATTACAAATTACTAATTTTTAAAAATAAATATTAATTTTGACTTTAATTAATAATAAATTTTTCTAATATTACAATTGATAAAATAAATTATATTTAAAATTAAAAAATATAAAAAAATATCTGTATAAGGTAAAATATATTTATTATATGAAAATAAATTATTGTCATTTCAAGTAGGTAGATTATTTATTGATGATATAAATTTTAAATTTATATCATTTAAGGATTCATTATTTACAAAGTTATAATAGTTTAAATATGTTTCATTCATGATATCATTAAATTCAGATAATGTAAAAAAAGAATAATTAAAAACTATAGATAAAATATTATCAACTATATTTAAATTATGATAATAATTAAAAATACAAATATTCTCTATAATATAATTAAAATTTATATAATTTAAAGTTATAATAAATATAAATATAAATATAAAACTATGTAATAATTTTAATTTTTTTATATTTAAAATAATTTTATTTAATAAGTTTAATACATATAAATCATTAAATAAAATTAAAAAATTATATTTTAATATTACTAATTTTAAATTAAATATTACATTAAAAAATGTGAATATTATTATGTAAAATAGAATAAAAAGTTTAAAATAATAAAGTATATTTAAAATATCCAAACCTAAATAATTGTATACTATTATAAATATAATAAATATGCAAACATATTTATATGAACAAAAAATTAAATTATAAATTTTAAATCTATAATTAAATATACTCAAATTAAATGTTAATATATAAATTATAAATGCTAAACTAAATAAAAAATAATTATAAAACTGAATAAATTCAGTAGAATTAATAAAATTATGAATTGAGTGTATTAAATTATATCTAACCAGTAAAATAAATGTTATTATAATTATCATATTATTAATAAATTTATTAAAATACTTTAATAAAAAAATAATATTTTGGTGCATAAAAAATAACAATAGTAGTAAATAAAATAAATTTATAATTTCTACCAAATCTCACTCTCATCAACCACCTCAATTTAACTCTTGCATTGCCCATCAAGAACCTAATATAATTGCTACTAATATAAAATAAATAGAATTATACATATATCTATTTATTTGAATTAATGAAAATATTACATAGTTATATATACTATAATTTATACAAAAATTTGTATTATATTTTAATAGCCACTCATTATATATTATTACTATTATTATATAATTTATTAAACATAAATATATAAAAACAGGATGAATTATAAATAATCCATTTAATAAATTTAAATTTATAGAATAATAATTTTCATTATTAATGTAATTAATAATAAGGAAGTCATTTAAATTATGAATAATTATATATATTATTAACAAATAAAAATATAATTTTATACTTTTTTTATTAATATAATAATAAAGAAAAATAATGTAAATAAATATGTTACTATTTAAATTTAATAATTGATTCATTAATAATATATATAAGCTATCTAAAGTATAATCCAATTCAATTAAACTAGATAATAAATATATAATTGAAAAAACTATTAATAATTTATTTTTATTTAAAAATATTAATGATGGTAATAGTATGAAAATAAAAACTATGATAAAATCATTATAAATTTAAATTAAAAATAATTAAACTTAAGTTATATATTTTTCATTTTTAACAATTCTTTTTTTCAATCTTCTTTTTATAGATCTTATTTTTTTAAATTTTGAATAGTTATTAGGTATACTAAAATTATTTATCATAGCTAAAATATTAAAATTTTTATTTAAAGTTTTTAATATTGAGTCTCTAATTGAATATTTTTTTTTTAAACCTGTTATTTTAAAAATAGCATACTTATTTAAACCAAATTTTAAATTATTTTTTTTAAAAAAGTTTAATAAAAATTCAACAAATAATCTTTCTCCTTTATCAGATTTTTTTTTTGATTTTTCTTTTATATTTAATGAAGCTAGTACTCTACCAATAGTTAAATTATAAATGCTATTATTAGAAGTTATTATAGATAGTCTAAATTGTTTACTTTTAAAATTAGTTGCTATTATATTATATTTTTCAAATAAATCAAAATTATTAGATGTTAAATTATTGATAAATAAAGAATTTATATAGTACATATAATATCAATTTCAAATATTAGAAACATCATTTTCATTTCCAGTAGTTATTCTAAAAACAGATAATAGTTTAGTTAGTGTTAAGGCATAATTTTTACCTAATAAATTAGATGACTTGTCTATATATTGTATATCTAAATTATTAATAATATCAACAGAATACTTTCATACAAAAGCTTCATAAAAAAATGTATTTTTTTTTATATAATTTTTATTTAAATAAATTGGGCGATTAATAGGATTCGAACCTATGACCTTTAGATCCACAATCTAACGCTCTACCGACTGAGCTATAATCGCCTAATAAAAGATTTATTATTCTGCAGATCAAGATAATACATTATGAATTCAATCATAAAATAATGAAAGTATAATTAAAAATATAAAAAAAAAAACTAAAAAAAATTCAGTTATAGAAACTAACGAGTAATTAAATAAGATAGGGTATAATAAAGTAAATTCTACATCATACAAAATTAAAAATACAGCTAACATGAAAAAATTAAAATTTATTTGTATATTTAATTCAGATATAGCTTTAAAACCACATTCATAAAATTGTTTTTTAGTTAATTGTTGTTTATTGGTATAAAAATATTCAGCACCTCAAGTTAACAATCAAAAAATAATTAAAAAAATTAAAACATTTTGTACTAGACTTAAAACTAATGCGTCACCCATTTAAAAAATTACAAATTATAATATAAATAAAAAAAATAAAAAATAATAATATAAAATAAACTCAAATAAAATTGCTAATTTAAAAAAATATAAATTAAGTAATGATAAATCAATACAAAAAAAATTAAATATTAAATATAATGGTTTAATAACACTATCTATTATATTATAGATGAATACAAATAAATATACATATATATAATGATAAAAAATTATATAAAAAATTAACATTATAACAATGCTAAGCCATACATTAATATTATTTAAACCCAATACTAATAAATTGTTATAAACATTAGTATTTATTATTATTATAAATGATGATATAAATTTGAATTTATAGTTTAATAAAAAATTTGTTGTACCCAATAAATTAAAGTCAGTTGATTTTTTCTACAGGAGATTTAAAATTTTTATCAAAAATTGATTGATTGTTATACTTATTGTTGTTATCTAAGTCTAAAGATTCATTTAAATTTTTATATAGAATAGCTAATAAAATACCTAAAGAAAATTCTAAACCAGCAACACCTAATATAAAAAATGAAACACTTAATAATGTTATATCGCAATAAACTGCACCGAGTAAAATAGCTAATGAATATAAAACAAGTCATACAAGTTCTGACATAAAAAGTATACTTATAAAGTTTTTAGGTCTTAAAGATAATAGAATCAAAACGATTCAATAAATTAATGATCAAAATGAAATTCAAGTTAACACTTAAAAATTTATAATTATAATTCAACAGTTTCATTTTTTAATGTTGTAATTTGGTTATTAAAAATATTATAAAAAACGTCTTGAGTACCTTCACATTGGAATTCTTTTAGTAATGGATGTTCTATCTTAGAATAATCAAGTAATAATTTTCTTGTATCAGTTTTTCATTTAAAATTTATACCATACATTTCACTTGTTTCTCTTTCTAATCAATTCGCATTATTAAATATCCTATCAATAGAGTCAATTGATTTAGATAATTTATTTACTATTAAAAATAATGTTATTTTACTTTTTAAAAAATAATTGTAATAATTATATAAAACTATTAATTTATTATTAAAAAAAAAATTTTCTAGACTATGCGGGTTTAAATTATTTTCTACACTTGTTATATTATAATTACTAGCATCAATTGCAGAATTTTCAATTAATGTTATATTTGATAATAAAAGTTCTTTTTTTAAAAATATATTTATAGCATATAATCAGTTATTTGGAATTAAAATTAATGAATGATTTGAATTTAATTTTTTTGATATTCAAAGTTTTGAATTTAATTTTTCAAATACTAAAAATAATTGCACTGGTTGCATATATTTAAACTGCATATATTTAATTAATTATTTATCATTTACGTATTTTAGGTCTTCAATCAAGCGGTACAGCATCTATTCTACTGTCCTCAAACATTTTTCAACCATCTTTTTTATACTGTTTTTCGTAATCTGAAGGAAATACTCAATCTGGTGTCTTATCTCTTAAGCCACAACTAAATTCCATCAATACAATTTTTAATTTTTTTAAATGAATTAATTCTTCTTTTGCATCAAATTTTGCATGAGCATCTAATTTCCAATCAATACAAGCTGACTTATACATTTTTTTCCTAAATATTAAACCTAAAAAATGATTATATTTAAAATCATTATCTAAGTTAAATATAAATATATTTGTATAAAAATAATCAATAAACTTAACAACATTACGGATACCATTTAAGTGTGTAAATTTACAAGAAAATCTATACATAATAGGAAAATGATCAAAATAAGAAAATCGCATATTAGTCATATATATTAATTTTTTAAATAAATATACATAAGGTTTATCTCATCAATCTAATTTTCAATTAAATATATTAATTTTTTTATAATAAAATGTTCAATCTTCCTGTCATCCATGATAATCAAAAATATTAAATTCACGTAACATATTTTCTTTTCTAGACATTAATCTACAAAAGGCTGTGAATTTGTACAGTTCAAGTTCTTTATCTCTTTGAAATGTAAATATTATTTTTTTTTCTCATTTTTCTGCTTTATTATATAAAATTTTAAAGTTTTTTTTTGGTATTCTTAATTTTTGACGCATACTTAAGTATTTTTGTTGATCATGATATAAATATTTAGGTGTTGTTCATAATATGGAACATGTAAGTGGTCATAATTCAACAATTTGTCTAAAATATCAAGCCATAGTTTTTTTTGGTATTTTATGAACTCTAATTTCTAAATATAAAAATAAAATAAATAATGATTGTATACCGTATCATAAAAGTCTACCATCATTTATTCAAACTAGTAAATTTAATAATAAGTAATATAAAAAATAATAAATTATTACATTTTTATAAAAAATCTCAGAAACGTATAATGGAAAAGCAACAAATTTTTTATCAGCTTTTTTAAATTCCCTGCAGTATTTTAAAACTCAATTTAGTGCAATTAATAACATTATAGAATCAATAATTATATTTACAATATAAGGATTAGGTATACATATAGTATAAAAAATATGGTATAATTCTGGATTATCAAAACAAATAATATATTTGTTAATTAAATTTAATAATATAGTTATTAAATAACTTTTATTAAAATTTCAACCAATATAATAAGCATATATATATAATTTATATTTACAAGATAAAAAAAGAATAAATATACAAATAATCTCTATAAATTTCAATCTTATTATTTCAATAAAATAAATGTATAATGGATATTTTATATATTTTCATCTAACGGCCCTTAAATTAGCATATATATGTCTAAATGCACCATATTTTATAGTATATAAAAAAAACAATATTATTATAATTAATGAAACTATATTTATAAAATTATATATTTTATAATTAAATATGTCTAATAAATTTAACTTTGTTATTGCCACAAAACCTATACTATCTATATTTAAATAATTACTTAAAAATAATTTAGTGTATAATGTTTTATGTGTTTCTAAAAAAATTGGAAACACTGTCATAGTTCAAAAAAAATAACCAAAAAAACGATGAATCGATCTCGATCATTTTAAAACAAGTGCAAGACCTAATATACTTACTACTGTTATTAAAAAATTTCAGTTTATAAAGATCTCTAAAAAAGATATAATATATCTATACTTATTTCTGAATTCACAAGTATAATATAAATAAAGATCAAAATATACATAATCTATAAAATATCTATTAAAAAAATAAGATAATAAAAAAGTAATATATATTGTTTTACTATAAATATTAGTAATAATAAAATAAGTTATTTTTTTTGCTTTAAACATTAATATTTTACTAGTTGAAATAATAAAACTAATTAAAACAAAAATTAATTTTACATTATGTTTATATTTTCTAGATAAAAATTTAAATGATAATGCTATATCAGATAATATATAATTAAAGCAAAATAAAGGTAAGTAAATAAATGTAAATTTGTTTATTAATCTATTAAAAAAGTTATGATTAAAAATTGGTAATTTATTTTTAATACTAATATTATATATAAATTTTTTTATATATATATTTATACTATGACATTTTATAACTTTAAACTCCCTTATAACATTATTAGGGTAATCAATGAGTATTAATGCGCTTAGTATACTATTTAAATCATAAAAAACTTTTATTAAATAACTATAAACTATAACATTAGTATATAATATTTGAATTTCTTTAACATAAAAATAAATAAAAGTTTCAAAATATAATAAAAAGTTAGATTTATAAAAATTTATTAAAAATTTATAATTTATAATTTTATCAATAAAAATTAACCTGTAACCTATAATTTTTAATTTATAATCATTTATTTTTAATTTATAAATTTTTAATTTTATTATAATACTATCTTCAAGTACATTTTTTATTTTAAAAGGTTTATACTGTTTTTTAAAATATTTTTTTATATTTCGTCTATAATAAAATTTTTGACTTAGCATACAATATTCTAAATAATCTAAATATTTTATTAAACATAATTTCATATTAAATTTAAATATTTTATATGGTATTTTACTGTTAACATAATATATTTCTAAGCCTAATAAAATATAGTTTAAATTAAAAGAAATATCTTTTATATATACATAAAATAAATTAGTGTACTTTAATAGTAGTATATTAATTTTATTTATTTTTAAATTGCAATAAATACAAAAAAATGTTGTTAATTTATCTAAATAATATATAAATTCTACATAATTAAAATTAATAATATTTATATATATATTACTAATAATATTTTTATATTTATTTAGACAGATATAAATTAGATTAAATTTTAAATACAAATTTGTATACAATAATCTAAATTTAAATTTATCAAACCTATAAAGATACCTATATATATATGATATAGAATACTTTAGTAAAATAGAAACTAAATCATAAATTAATAATTCATAATTTTTACAATAATATGTTATTTTATTGTCTATATTTTTAGGTAACAATTTAGCTATAAAATAAACACCTAATATAAATGGGTCTGTAATATCAATCACTTTATACTCTATATATTCATCAAAGCATTCCTTTCAATCACTTATATCGTCTATACTAGCTTCAATTAAATCCTCGTCACCTAATTCATTATCAATATATACATCTAAGTTGTGCGCTATAGTTAAATTAAATATATGGAATGTATAAATATTTGTTTCAACAATTGCCAGTGATATAACTAAATTAGTTTCAAATGTGCTTATAGGTATTAATTTATTATTTAAATCATCGAATGTTTTAAAGTATATAAAAGATTTTAAATAATAATTAAAATAATTATTTACAGATTTATTTATTTTTAATATTGTTTCAATAAAATTTGTAGTAGTAATATAAAATTTAAAAAAATATTTTAAATTATTTATAATATACGTATATGTATTAAAATCAATTTTATTAGTTTTTATTAAAATATTAGTATTATGTACAGGTTTACTATTTAAAAAAGCTAAGAGATTTACGTTATACTTTATATCTAAAAATTTAATTGAATAAATAAAATATATTAATTTTGATTGTATATAAATGTAATTATTATATACAAGTATTATTAAATTTAAAATATAATTGATATTTTTAATTTTAACAATATCAACATTTACTGTATTAATATACTCATTTAAAATAATTAAAAGTATTTGAGTACACTTTTTATAATTAATTAAAATCTGCTCTATAATAATTAATTTTTTATAAAAATCATACTTAATAAATTTTTTTTCAAAATAAATTATAGACCCATGTAAAATATCCACATAATATCAGGTAGTTATAATATCTCAAAATATCCTATCAAAAATGTAAGATAAGCATATTGCTAATAATAGATAATTATTAAAAAATACAGTTAATAATAATATATTAAATAAAAATGAACCTTTCCTTAATAAAAGAATTGAAAAATTTCTATTTTTATTTAGTAAGTCATCTTGTAAGTCTAATTTTTCTTTTAAAAAGAGTCATAATTTACTTTTAAAAACCATATTTAATTAATTAAGGGATATAATATATATATTAAAATTTTAATAAATTTTAATATATATATTATATTTAAATGATTACAACCTAAAAAAATAGATAATAATTAGTTTTTTATTAATAATTAATATTATCTAATTATTTTTTAGCCTCAAAAAGAGGCTGTTAATAAAATAAAATTATTACATAAACTTATTTTATTAATTATTTTTTAGCCTCAAAAAGAGGCTGTTAATAAAATAAAATTATTACATAAACTTATTTTATTAATTATTTTTTAGCCTCAAAAAGAGGCTGTTAATAAAATAAAATTATTACAT
>Ga0302206_1000293_pt1 | contig 20308 bp, 18 predicted proteins | sample II_Fen_E2_1_FD_194581 | JGI IMG/M metagenome (GOLD analysis project Ga0302206, IMG submission 194581) | Peat permafrost microbial communities from Stordalen Mire near Abisko, Sweden - II_Fen_E2_1 | ecosystem: Environmental > Terrestrial > Soil > Wetlands > Permafrost | place: Sweden: Abisko...
AATCATGTTCCCGATGAATAATTTGTTTCAACACATTCGCTTTTGAAGCTCCTGTGACTAAAAAAATCACATTATCGGCATGATCTATTATTTGCCCCGTAATGGTTATCCTCTTTTGATGAGAAATGGGATGAGTAGAAACAGCCACTAATTGATTGGAATGAAGCAAGCTTAAGTCGTTAGGGAATATGGAAGCTGTGTGACCATCATCACCCATTCCCAGTAACACCAGATCAAATTTAGGCATGCCGTTATTGGATGGCAATTGGGCTTTAAGGGTGGTTTGATAGCGCTTAGCTTCTTTATCAGGGTCTATTTCGCCTTGTATCGGGAAAACATTGGCATCGTGAACAGAGACCAGCTTTAATAAATGCTCGTAAGTCATTCCATAATTGCTTTCAGCATGAGTTGGCGGTACACAGCGTTCATCCACCCAGAAGAGCCGCATAAAATGCCAGGGTATGGAATCAGCGTATTCATTTGCTAACAAATTAAACAGCAGTTTAGGGGTATTTCCTCCGGATAAAGCGATATTCAGGGGGAGGGAGTGTTTCACTCTGTCCTTTGCTTTTTCCAAAATAAGATCGGCTACTGCACGGGCAGTGTCTTCAGGAGTTTTGAAAATATGAAGATATGAATTCATGTTATTTGTTTATTTAATAGAATTTTCAAACCTAAGAAATGGTGGAAAAACCTGGTTATGACTATCTAAATATTGAACCTGAATTATGTCTTTATCAATCTGTCTTAAACTTTTTAAATGGAGCACGCCATTTCAATTCTTTATTTCCGAAAAGTACATTTGCTTCTTTGGGTCCCCAGGTATTGCATTCATAAAAATAAAGCGGAATATCAGGGTTGTTTTTCCATTCATTAAGAATAGGATCTACAAATTTCCAGCTTGCCTTAACAGCATCGGCACGGGCATAAAGGGTGGAATCGCCAATCATGCAATCCAACAATAACCGTTCATAGGCTTCGGATATTTTATGATCTGCCAGATCAGAATAATGAAATGCCATGTTTACATTTTGTACTTTATAACCGGCTCCGGGGATTTTCATACCAAAATCAACTGCTACCCCGGCATCCGGGCTAATCCGAAGAATAATCATATTCGTTGATTGTGCGACACAGCGTTGTTTAAAGAGCTGATGAGGTGCCGGTTTCAAGTGGATAACGACTTCAGTAACCCGTTCAGGCAAACATTTTCCGGTGCGGATGTAAAAAGGGATATCACCCCAGCGCCAGTTATCTACAAAGACCTTCATGGCAACAAAAGTCTCTGTCTTTGAGTTTGCAGCTACATCCTTTTCCTGTCGATATCCTTTTTGAATCACGTCTTCCACCATGGTTTCAATATATTGGCCACGAACAACATTTTGTGCTACTTCCGAGGGTTTAATGGGTCGTAATGACTGTAACACTTTTACCGTCTCATTACGAATAGATTCGGAATCAAAAATAGAAGGTGGCTCCATGGCAACAACCGCCAATACCTGCAACAAGTGATTTTGAATCATATCACGAATAGTACCTGATGTATCATAGTATCCTCCACGATTTCCCACACCAATCTTTTCAGAAGCAGTTATTTCAACACGGTCAACGTATTTCCGGTTCCATATAGGTTCAAAAAAGCCATTCGAAAAGCGCGTAACCATGATATTCTGTACCGTTTCTTTGCCTAGGTAATGGTCGATACGGTATATCTGGTCTTCATTGAAGCCACACCGTAGTTTTTTATCCAGTTCAACAGCTGAATCATAGCTATATCCAAAAGGTTTCTCGACAATGAGACGTTTCCAACCATCTGCTTCTGTACTCAAGCCGTATTTTATTAAATGGGCAGCAACCACTTCGTACAGGAAAGGAGGAATAGAGAAATAGTAAATAATGTTTTTCGGAATATCCAGCGTGGCAGAAAGATGATCGATGTATTCTTTTAAAAGACCAAAATCCTCTTCTGCCTGATTATTTACTTTTTGGTAATACAAATGATCCAGAAAGCTTTGTAATTTATCAGGATTTCCCTCCGCACCTGCCTTTGCAAACTCAAGCATTGATTTAGCAACATCCAACCTGTTTTGTTCCTCAGTCTTTGCCTGACTTCCGGCTCCTATTACGATAAAACGTTCGGGTAATAAATTATCAATATATAATTGGAAAATGGCAGGCAACAATTTACGTTTAGCCAAATCACCGTTAGAGCCAAAAATAACAAGTATCTGATTTTCTACTATATTTTTTCTGGCATTCTTTTTAATTACTTCTCCCATGTCTGATTGCTTATTTGTTTTTTATAACAGTTTAGTCAACAAATCGTTCAAATTTAAAATATTAATTCCGGACTTACTACTTATCTCAAATTCTTCATTCCTGGTTTAGAACCATTTTTTTCTTTTAAAAAACCAAAGCATCCCTAACGTGGTAAATATCATTACCACCCACATGATAAAATACCCATGATGCCAATGTAATTCCGGTACGTTTTCGAAATTGGTACCATATACCCCCACGATGAAAGTGATGGGAATAAATATCACGGAGATAATAGTTAACACCCGCATTATTTCGTTTAGCTTGGTACTCATGGATGAATGATAAATGTTCAGCTGGTCGTAGAGAATTTCACGATAACTGTCAGTCAGCTCAGAGGCTTCATTAATATTATCCTGTAATTCCCGGAAATGAATATGATTATCATCGTGAATAAATTCCGATTCTAATTTGTTTAAATTTAAAATCATCTCTTTTGCCGGTTTGATATTCTTCCTCAAGAAATTCAATTCCCTTTTAAATACATTGATATCATCTAATAATTCTTTTCTTGGGTCATTGGTCATATCTTCTTCCAGGCTTTCAATCTTCTCCCCAAGAAGCCCGATAATGTATATGTAATTGTCCACTACGACATCCAATAAAGCGAATGCCAAATAATCGGAGCCTGCGGTGCGGATTTTATTTTTATGCCTTCTGATTCGTTCGCGAATAGGCTCAAACACAAACCCCGGTTGTTCCTGAAATGAAATAAGGGTATTTTCGGCAATGATGATTGACAGATTCTCTACCGTGAGATTATCATCCGTTTCATTGTATTGAAGCATTTTAACGGTAATAAAAATTCCATGCTCAAATTCCTGCATTTTAGGTCGTACCGAAGGATTCATTACATCCGACAGAATATTATTTTCTATTTTGTAGACTCGTGCCAGATTTTCCATCAGTTCCACATTGTCCAGTCCATCAATATTCAACCATGTCAATTTCTTTGACTTTTTCAACGCAAGTAAATTATCCGTTGAAGTTATTTCCAACTCAGAAACATTTTCTAAATCGAAATCCATAGCCCGCAATAAAATTTTATCGGTTTTCTTTTGACCCCGAAAAACTAATGCATAAGGTGATAAACCGATATCTTCTTTTTTCTTTTTAATGTATCTCGACATAATTTACTTCCTTTAAAATTATTACTGGCAAAGATAGAGGGCTTCTTATTTCCCCCTTGGTTTTTTATTTGATGAACAGTAAATAGCTCTCAAGACAAGTTAGCCTTAAATAGCAACAGCCTTACTTTTCTTATTTACTCTTTAGAGGTTTCTTCTTTGTCATTGAGCTAAAAAAACAGGAATTAATTTTATTTTTTTCAACGGGAAACTATTAACAGGTTGAAATTGTTCATTCTATATATTACCAATGATGGCAATTGGAATCAGGGTTTATTCTAATTTAAATTCTTAAACGAATAGAAATGATAATAAAACCGAATGGCTGACATGAATAAAGGAGTTCCCATAACAATATAGAAAAGGGATAAATAGTATATTGGTACTATTCCTGACAATCGTAATGTTATTCCGAATGTTATCATGATAGTCATCATAAAGTAACTTCGCAAGTTAAAAAAGGAAAGAAAACAAGGTTTTTCAGTTGGGAGGTTAAGAATCCGGTTAATATGTTTCAAAGAGATTTTAGAAAACATGAATTTATAAAATATCATTCCGCTGATCAGGCTTCCCAGTACCTCAAATATATTTAATCCGGAATTAGAGTTCAGGATTGAAAAGCCTCTAAAGAGCAACATGCTACCGGCAAATGTCCAGAAAAGTGCAGCTACCAGAAGTAAATGTCTTTTGGGGATATGAGGTTTACAGGTTTGAAAAAATGAATTCACAATGTTCATTGATTAAAATTTGAATGGTAAAAGTACATTATTTTTTGGTGAAGAGAACCTATTAAATCGTAAAACCGATTAATTGGAAGTATAAACCTTTAGATATAATTGGCACATATTACTCTGTTTTGTGCAGGTCGTATTTTTTTGCTACTTTTGCAGAAAATTACATTTATGACATTTGACATTGTACTCATAGGGTATATAGCTGGTTTTTGCACTGCAGTTGCCCAGTTTCCGCAAGCAATAAAAGTCATTAGGACCGGAAATACGGAAAGCATTTCGTTGGGAATGTACATCATCATGACCCTGGGTATTTTCTTTTGGTTTTTATATGGGATCCTTATTCCAAACGTTCCCATGATACTGGCAAATGGAGTTTGCCTTCTCCCTTCAGTTTATATATTGTATATCACGATACGTAATATATTCAAAACAAAAAATATACCGCTATGAAGCGCATACAGATTATCAACGGACCTAACCTGAACTTATTGGGGAAACGTGAACCAACAGTTTATGGTAATCAAACTTTCGAAGCTTATTTTCAAGAACTAAAGACGTTATTCCCGGAGGTGCAGCTTGATTATTTTCAGTCGAATACAGAAGGAATCATTATTGACAAACTTCAGGAGACAGGCTTTACCTACGATGGGATTATCCTTAACGGAGGCGCTTATACGCACACTTCCATTGCTATTGCCGATGCCATTCGTTCTATTACAACACCTGTTGTGGAAGTTCATATTTCGAATGTTTTTCAGCGGGAAGAGTATCGTCATCATTCTTTTCTATCAGGAGTCTGCAAAGGCTGTATTATCGGTTTTGGATTAGATTCATACCGCCTGGCAGTTGAAGCGATTATACGGTTGTGATAAACTTTTCCTTTATGAATATGTTTTCTCTTCAGACAGTTTTCAATTTTTTAAATTAAAGTGAATTAATAATAAATATATTTTTTATGTCCAAATCAACCAAAATTGTAGCAACTATTAGTGATAAACGTTGTGATGTAGAATTTCTTCAGGCCATGTTTGATGAAGGAATGAATGTTGTCCGCATGAATTCAGCTCACTTAGCTGCTGAAGGATTTACCAAAATCATTACTAACGTCCGCGCAGTAAGTAATCAAATTGCCATTCTGATGGATACCAAAGGCCCGGAAGTTCGTACCACTGTTGCTCAGGATGATGAAATTAATCTTTTTACCGGTGACGTGGTAAAAGTGGTTGGTAATCCTGATTTAATGTCGACCCGTGAGTGTATTTCTGTAAATTACCCGTTCTTTGTTCGAGACTTAAAAGTAGATGATGATATCCTGTTCGATGATGGTGAAATTGATTTGAAAGTTGAATCGAAAGATGAAACCGCTTTATATTGTAGAGTGTTGAATGATGGCGTACTGGGTAGTCGTAAGAGTGTGAATGTTCCCGGAGTTCGTATTAACCTGCCTTCGCTGACTGAAAAGGACAGAACAAATATCCTTTTCGCTATTGATAACAACCTCGACTTTATTGCCCATTCATTTGTTCGTAACAAACACGACTTGCTGGATATTCAAAAGATCCTGGATGACCATAACAGTCAGATTAAAATCATTTCCAAAATTGAGAATCAGGAAGGGGTCGATAATATCGACGAAATACTTCAATATACATACGGTGTCATGATTGCTCGTGGTGACCTTGGTATTGAAGTAGCACAAGAGAAAATTCCTGGAATCCAACGCCGGTTAATTCGTAAATGTGTAGTTGCCCGCAAACCGGTTATTGTTGCTACGCAAATGTTGCACACTATGATTAAAAATCCACGTCCAACCCGTGCTGAAATAACTGATATTGCAAATGCTATTTATTATCGCACCGACGCATTGATGCTAAGCGGTGAAACAGCGTATGGCAAATACCCTATTGAAGCGGTTCGCACCATGGCAAAAGTGGCCGAAGAAGCTGAAAAGACTAAATTATCAGAAAATGATATTCCCGTAAAGATCAGTACTGACGATATTACGTCATTCCTGGCTAATGCAGCTGTGGAAGCCAGCACAAAAATTGGTACTAAAGCAATTATCACCGATACATACAGTGGTAGAACTGCACGTCACTTGTCAGCCTACAGAGGTACAAATCCTATATTAGCCATTTGTTATCATGAACGTTCAACCCGTGAATTGGCGCTGTCTTATGGTGTTTTCCCAATGTTCCAGAAGGAAAAAGGAAATACACAACAGTATTTCATCGCAGGACTTCATGAACTTATCAAAAAAGGATTACTTCAAGACGATGATTATGTTTGTTACCTGAGTGGTAGTTTTGGCGAAGGTTTTGGAACTACCTTTTTGGAAGTAAACCGTGTGGATAAAATTTTTGCATCACGCGAAAAATATATTCTGCCAAATTTCTAATCCGGGTGTTTACTTGTTTAGATCAATAAAAAGTTTAGGTTATTTAACGGTTAGTTTTAACAATAGATTAAACTCTATGACCGTTTGATAGTCTAAACTTTTTGTTTGCCCATAATTTTCAATCATTTTATTGCTTTAGCTGATTACCCTACAATAAATTTGGTTGGTAATCAAATCATTAAATTCATTCTAACCCGAAGGATTGAAATGATTACAGACGGTTTTATTTTTTTTGATAGTATAAAAATCAGTTGATTAGTTTCACTTTATTTATTGTTTAGTTTCATTTGTATGAAAAAGATCTTTTCGTTTTTCTTATTATTTGTCCTTGCATTCCCACTTTTGGCCGCAGTAAGCATTAAAGGCTCAGTTGTTGACGCAGGTGATCAATCTCCTCTCGATTTTGTAAATATCACGTTATTTAAACAAGGTTCTACGAAGCCAATAACTTTTGTATCGTCCGATACAAATGGAACCTTTGTTTTTCCAACTATTGAGAAAGGCAAATATACTGTACGGTTCAGTTATGTCGGATTCACAACCATTAATCAGGTAGTGGAAGTAAATAACGCTCCGATAAATCTTGGAATCATCAAGTTGGATGCTGATAGCAAAAATTTAAAGGAAGTAGAAGTTGTAGGTCAGGGATCCCAAATGCATTTCGATATTGATAAAAAAGTATTCAGTGTCGATCAGAATATATCTGCCGCCGGTGGTTCTGCATCTGATGTTTTAAAAAACATTCCATCTGTGACCGTTGATAACCAGGGCAATGTTTCACTTCGTAAAGATGGGAACGTAGAGGTTTGGATTAACGGGAAAGCTTCCGGGCTGACTGTTGATAACCGCGCTCAGGTATTGCAACAAATGCCGGCCGAGAGTATTGAATCAATTGAAGTCATGACCAATCCTTCTGCCAAGTTTAATCCCGAAGGTTCTGCCGGCATTATCAACATTGTCATGAAGCAAAAGCACAAAGCCGGATATTTCGGAAGTGTCTCGGCAGGTACTACCATCCCCGATAACGGCAAGCTTGGTCAGAATTATGGTGCCAGTATAAATTACAGCAGCAGCAAATTGGATGCCTATGTCAACCTGGGTTACCGTGCCATGTCCTTTCAGGGTGGCAGTAAGACCGACCGTACCAATTTTGCGACAGACAACAGTCTGTCGAATACCACCATGTTGAATCAAAATAACGTAAATTCAACGGCATTTAGCGGCTTATTTATGCGCGCAGGGGTTGACTATCATTTCGACCCTAAAAACACGCTGAGCCTCTCCGGATTCGGCATGGCAGGCAGTGGAAACCAAAGCAGCACCATTACAAGTACAACCACCGACCTTGTTACGAATGGCAAGAGCTTATTCACCCAGGAGAATACAGGCAAGGGCACCCGCCCCAGCTTAAACATGAACCTCGATTACCGTCATGATTTTGATAAAAAAGGAAGCAACCTGATGGCTAATGTTTCCTATTCCAACCATAACCGTACCGGGAACAGCGCCTATGTTTATACAGGCGACACCATTTCGAATATCACACAGGTAACGGATGATAAAAACAAGGAACTGGAAATGAAGGTGGACTATACCAACAAACTGACCGAAAACAGTAAGCTGGAAGCAGGCATACAAAGTACCCTTGGAACCCGTTTAAGTACTTCAACCGGCTTAAACAATATAACCGGTTTATACTTGCCGGCCTATTTCGATAGCTTTAAGTACAACGAACAGATCAATTCAGCTTATGTCACTTTTGGAAGCAGGTATAAAAACCTGACCTACCAACTGGGATTGCGCGCCGAGTATTACACCAAACAATTTACGGATACCACTATGGCAAGTGATAGAATCACAAAACAGGTGCAGCCATTTACGGCTGACCCGATATTCCATGTATTCCCAAGCTTTTATTTATCGTACACCCTGCCCAATAAGGACGAAATGCAGTTTAACTACAGCAACCGCGTTAATCGTCCACGTGGTCGTCAGATAAATCCCTATAAGAATTACTCCGACCCGATCAATATCTCCTATGGTAATCCGGAATTATTGCCTCAGTATGTCTCTTCACTGGAGCTAAACTACATTAAGAGCTGGGATGCACAGACCCTGTCAGCCTCGTTGTATTACCACAAGACTGATAATGTGATTGAAGGCGTGAAGTATGTGAACAATAACGTTATGGAAAACACGTACCTCAACATTGCAAAATCACAGAACACAGGCCTGGAGATGATCTCTAAGAACCGTCTGTTCAAGATCCTGAGCCTGACTTCCACCCTGAACGTATACTACAGCAAGTTAGATTCGGCCACCTATTCAAATCCAAAATTTCCGGATTTAAAAACGACTATCCCCGGACAAAACAGTTTCTCCTGGAGCGGCAATATCATGGCCAACTTTCTGCTGAGCAAGACATTATCCGGACAGATTACAGGAGAATATGAATCCTCTCAACTCATTGCACAAGGTAGGGAAAATGCCAAATACTCCATCGATCTGGGTGTCCGCCAGACATTCATGAACCGCAACCTGAGCGTCAGCCTGAATGTGAGGGATCTTTTGAATTCTGATCGCGACAACACCACCACCTCCGGCAGTGGCTTTACCCAGAATTCTTCTTCTTATTTCCATGGACGCATGCTAGGAATAACCCTGAGCTATAACTTCGGGAATATGAAGCAGAAACCAAGCGACATGAAAAAGAAAGAAGGCACTCCGGAGATGAATATGGACAGCGGAGTGGAATAATCAATGATTAAACAAGTAAATAGAAAGCGTCAATTGGAATTAATCCAATTGACGCTTTCTATTTGAGAATTAAATGTATCTGGTTCATCCGGAATTAGAAATAAATAATACAGGATAATTACTGTAAAAAAAACTGAGCCATAAGATCGTCTTAGTTAACTGACCGGTTTAGCCTGTTATATATACTTTTCAAATTTTCATATACACCATTATCTTTTGGAATTGATTGTTTTATAAAACGCTTGGTGATATCCAACATTATGTCATAGTAAATAAACAATTTAGAGGAATTCTCAATTTTTGTAGTTACTGATTCGTTGATGATTGAAATCAGTTTTTGTGAAAGTTCGTAATTTACCCGTGAAGAAAATTCATTCAGATTATAGGTAAAATCAAATTGGTTTTTTACGATCTCATTCAAGTCAAACAATATCAGCCGGGGGTTTTCACGTGCCATTTCCCGTATTTCATTATTGAGCAAGGCATGCGAAATATGTCGATCTTTGTAGAAAGGATCCACGTTCTTTTCACATGCAAACTCCACACCTAAAATCAAACACAATTTTGTTTGTTTATCTAAATTGTTTAATATCCTATTAACTCGTTCACGATAGTCTGCAGGGGTTGTTTTTCCTATAAATTCATACTTTTCGGCAAATTGGCTTAAGTATTCTTCGGTAAATTTATTCCTTCCACTATAATAAGTCCCGTTTATAAGACCCTCCCAGTAGCTTTTATCTGTTAATGGATATAAATGCGATCCTGCTGTCACCTGAATATCCGAATTTTTCTTTTTATATATTCCCGCGTATGATTCTGAAAATGTGCTTAAAAAAACAATATCGTATCTGTTTTTATAGATACTTCCCATAAACATTTCGTCATCAACAAAAACGCAATCATCTAGAATTTCTTTTTTCTCTGATTCTGTAAGATCTTTCAATCCGGCAATAAGTACAGAATGATTGTGGCCTTCAATTACATTTCCTTTCCCCCTGCTGACATAGTTAAACTCACATTTAAACAAATCGGAGTTTTTAATATAGGCAATCATTTGAGCAAAATCGCAAGCCCCTTTAATCAGAAATTTTGCATTGTACGAAATGTCATTTATGGTTTCAGAAGGTACATTCAAATTATCAGGGGCATGCTCCTGATTTATCCATAACGGAGCATCTGTTTTCTTTACACCCGATGCTACTTCACCAACTACTTCCAACAAGGGAAAGTTTAATTTTGAATACACATATTGCTCAACCCCCAACCCTATTGTCCGGCAGGAAAAAAGAAAATGTTCCAATCGATTATTCAATACAGCATAAAAACCTACAATCCCATATTGACCGAATTTATCATTGATTGTAATATAACCACATTTAGCTTCTTTTTTATCCAACAGTTCTTTCAGTTCTTCTTTCGAAATTCTTTTCTTGGTATAATTCAATTGACTTGTACGCAATAACAATTCATGAATACGTTCTAATTCCGGATTACAATCTTCGATAATATCAACCTTTATGTTACTGGCAAAAAGAAAATCCTCATTAGTATCATATTTTCTCTGTTCAAGTTCCTTTCTCTCCAGCAATTTATATTGTTCGAGCCGTGTGTGCTTCAAATCTTTTTTATCCAAAGCAGCTACAAACTCACTCAATTCAGGAATAATGTCTGGGCCTGCCACCATTATTCCCTGCGAATAGTACTTTACTTCTTCCTGATTGGTTATTTCATCGTCAATAAAAAGCACATTTTCAGCGCGTAAAGACATGGTTTTAATCATACCGCTCACACGTGCCCCCTTTGAAGTCCAGTCTATTGAGGGAAAAACAAAATAGTCCAAAACATCAAGTTCCCTCAGTTTTTCAGTTACCACTTTCAATGTGTTCTTTGAACAAATTGAATTTATAATTCCACTATCAGTCAGCGATATAAGCAATCTTATATTCTCCGGAATCGGATGAATCATTCCTTCGCTGATAGTTCCGGACCAGAAAGTATTATCTAAGTCCCAGATTACTAGTTTTATTTTTTTAAAATCCATAAATGGTTATTTTAGCTTATTATCAAACAAGCCCGACATAGATGGAGTACAGCCAGAACCTGTGCCAGCATCCGGAAGCTTTGCGGTTCTAACACCAAACACAATCCGTTTGTTTTTAGGGTTTAAGCACCGTTTTACTACCTCTGATATATTCCTTGTATTCATTAAGTTAAACCCTGACAAATAAGATATCCTCATTAAACGGTTCAGCAGCGTAATCACATCCCATTAAAATGTAATTAATACATATTTAAATACATAACATATTAATCGTCATTGAAAACCATACATAGATACCGACAGGAATAACTACAATCACCGCTTTTTCACATTATGATTATTTGTGGTATATAAAGTTTATTTAATCAAATACATTTTTCCTCCGTAAACTTAAAAGCAGAAATAATTGCCTGTAATGACTATCCTGTTTATCGCCGGGAATCCATTCTTTAAAAATTCTCTTTATACGGCACCCCCAAACTGGCAAGTGATTTTCCCGGCAATACGGGTAGAAATCTTTTCCATCTCACCATCAATTGCCGCCCTACCCATCTCCGCCTTTCGGTATACCTTCGTCAGGCCTTCGGAATTATTAATCTGGTTGGTTTTATATTCTGATTACATAGACGTTACATAGATGTTCCATACCTATGTAGATATGTGACATCTATGTAACGTCTATATTTTATGTATGTAACATCTATGTAACGTCTCATGTCGAAGGTATAACAAAGGCAGGAGAAAGGCACAGCGAAGAATGGAGGAAACGGGTATCTTCAGAGAAGTGGGTCTGTTACAGAGAATATCCCGTAGATTCATTTAGTCTTTTAATAAACGCGATCATTCAAAATACACATATAGGTGGTAAACCCTGACAGCATTTCAAAACATCTTCTATCTCTATCCTCGCTCGCTTATAGTGAGCATGAGAGATGAAATATTTTAATAATTTGAACTAACACGTTAAAATTATGTTCTGCTTTTAAAGTAAAATCCGGGTAGATTCGTCTACATCAATATGGAGAATGCCATGAATTATTCCACCAGTGAACAAAACACCAATTCGATATCCAATACCATACAGGAATTTGGGGAGAAGTTGTTTGGATTTGTGCGTAAAAAAGTGAGGACCACCGAAGATGCGGAAGACATACTTCAGGAGGTTTGGTTTCAGTTGAGTAACCTGGAGGATATCGCCGAACTGGACAACGTAAGTGCGTGGTTGTATGAGGTAGCACGGAATAAGATCACGGATAAAGCCCGTAAAAAGACAAATTTAGCGCTGGAAGATTACGTGTATGAATCGGAAGATGGCGGGTTTAATTTCAAGGAGATCCTGTTGCTGGATGACAGCAACAACCCCGAACTGGCATTTTTCAAAGAGATCTTCTGGAAAGAATTTCAGCAGGCATTGGATGAATTGCCATTGAATCAGAAAGAAGTGTTCGTCCTGAACGAAATAGAAGACCTGACCTTGCAGGAGATTGCCAACCGGCAGGGAGAAAAGCTGAAGACCATCATTAGCCGCAAAGGATATGCCGTGAAGCATCTGCGGAATAAACTGAATTATTTGTATAAAGAATTAACGAGCTAGCAGGTAGCATTGCAGACTGGACATACCAGTCTATAAAATTTAAACGAACAAAACAAGAGCGTGCAATGATTATGAGAAAAACGATTTATCATAGAGTGCCAGCAAGTTTTAGTTAAATATGAGTTTATAGCCTATCCGTGAAAATATTGTTGAATAGAAAATTGAATGTAACAAATCAAAAGGTTAATCCCCTAACGGGGAATATTGATTGAATTATGATTCTTCTATGGATATTAATTCCCTACGGGAAAAAACAAGTGAAATACATCAATACAATTCTTTTCTCCATTAGGAGATCAATATCAATAGAGAGTTTAGCCTTTTAACGATATTCCCCGTCAGGGGATAAACACATTAATAATAGGGTCTGTGATTGAACTTTTAATTAGGTAAGAGAACGTAGCAGATAACAGGCAGAAAAGAAGATGGAAATAAAGAGACAGTAATAAGAAATAAAATATAAAAACTGAATATGATGAATACCGCAAACCAATATCCCTGGAGAAGAAGACGATTTTTATTTATCCCGATATTTATTGCCGGGTTATTTGCAATAAGTGCCATCGTTATGCTGCTGTGGAATGCAGTATTGCCGCACGTGTCGGGACTATCGCCCTTGAATTACTGGCAGGCAATGGGAATATTTGTATTAAGCCGCATATTGTTCAGTGGGTTCAGATTCAGGGAGCACCACAGGCACGTGCGTCCTTTCATGCACCCTTCGGCAAAGAATCGGTTGATGGAAATGAGTGATGAGGAAAGGGAACAATTTAAAAACCAGTGGAAGCAACGTTGTTGCAAATAAAGAATACAAAAGATACAAGATGAAAGGCGAAAGACTAGAATCCAACATCAATAGATCATGACCGGTTCATATTTAATACGGATAAATTTGAGATCTATTTAAAGTAAAATAAACGGACATCCGTCTTCCCTGATACAAAGAGATTTTTAATTTAAAACAAAAAAGTAATTTACATGAGACATTCAATTTTTAGTGTCATACTATCAGGCATCATCGTAGGAGCGTTGTTCTTCTTCATGCCGAAATTAGTATTGGGTATTTTTATTTTCTTCTTCATCATTAGGCTTCTACATTGTGCCTGCATGGGTGGGGGATGGTATGGGCATGGACATTACGGGCATCATGGATACCGGCATGGGTACAATTGCCAACCAGGTTGTGGATATGGTGACGAAAGTTACGGTACGGATTACGAACACGGATATGAATTTCATCACCAACATCACCACGATTATCATCACCCAATGCAGGGAAAGATGTTTTACTGGGCTGATAAAATCAGGAACATGAGCGAGGAAGAATACACGGAATTCAAAACCAAAATGGACAAAGGCTTCGCTTACAGCTATCATGGCAGCAGATGGAGTGGGAATGACCGTTGTGGACGCGAAACCAAAAATGGGAAAGAAAGCAGTTCTACTGCAAGTAAAGAGGACGCAACACAAAATAACGAATCTAAATAAACGAATACCATGTATAGAAGAACCAGATTTTTGATAGGATTTTTAGCTGCAGCTTTAACCTTTGGAGGGCTTATGGCAACAGTTGGCCCCGAGCACTTTACCAGAGCGTTACACTGTCACCCCCACATGGATAATTGCTGCATGTACAACGAGGAACGCACGAACTCCTGCGACAGACCAGAAAGGTTTGAACGCTATGAACGTCATGAACGGGCAACATCACCCATAGAGGAAACCGATTCAGTAAAAAAATAATCCCCGCATTACTTCACGACACCTTTCATTATTTAACCTGTTTATAAGTAAAAACTCTTCCAAATCCTGACGGTTATGGAAGAGTTTTTTGTTATAAGGAACATTTCGTAAAAAGGGTTGTTTATTTTATAAAACAAACAACTGAAAATTTTCTTATGAATAAGACCCGGTTGGAAGCATTTAGCGATGGAGTGATTGCCATACTCATTACCATCATGGTGCTGGAACTTAAAATTCCACGCGGTACCGACTGGGAATCATTGCGGTTGCTGGGACCCAAGCTTGTCAGTTACATTACCAGTTTTATTTACATTGCCATTTACTGGAACAACCATCACCACATGTTTCATACCGTGAAGCACGTTACGGGTGCCATCCTGTGGTCGAATGCCCATTTGCTTTTCTGGCTATCACTGGTTCCATTTGTAACAGGGTGGGTGGGAGAAAGCCATTTTGCAGTACTGCCCGTAGCTGCCTATTCATTTATACTTTTGATGGCCGCCATTGCTTATTTTATACTAGCCAGAACGATTATCTCGGTGCATGGCAAGGATTCCGTCCTGTCAACAGCCATAGGCAAAGATCTGAAAGGAAAGATCTCTATGATAGGATATGCTGTGTCAGTTCCCCTTGCATTCTTTTTTAAAGAAGGTTCGATAGGGATTATTGTGGCAATAGCCATTCTGTGGCTGATTCCGGACAGAAGGATTGAAAAGAAAATAAATAATACAGAATGAAACGTTTATCTTTTTCCGGATTTGCTATTTCCTCTGCTTCCAAAGCTGGTAGAAGATGGCTTTATATTCTTGGTAGTGCCTGTCTTTTTACCATTCGAATTGCTGGAACGCTCACGCAAGTCCCGTGATTTAGGATTTGGATTTGAAGAACGGGCGGTCTTCTTAGGAGGCCTGGAGTCTGAGAAGCTTGAAGAGTTTCGTACCCCATGTTCTACGTTTTGTGTTCCGCGTTCTGCGCTTTTACCCCTTACCTCTTGTTCCTTACTCCGTACTTCCTGCCTCTTGCCCCTGTTAATGGACCCTTCTTCAGTAGAAGTTGAGTTCTCAATGGCAGCCATGATTTCTTTCATTTCATTCGGTTCGAGTTGACGCCATTCGCCTACAGGCAATCCTTTCAGGCTAACGTTCATGATACGGATACGCTCAAGCTTACTCACTTCATAATCGAAATGTTCGCACATACGGCGGATTTGGCGGTTTAAGCCTTGTACCAATACAATGCGGAAAGAGAACACAGAATCTTTGACAACCTTGCATTTCTTGGTTATTTCACCCAGAATGGGAACCCCGCTACCCATCTTAAGAATAAATTCATCGGTAATGGGTTTATTCACGGTGACCAGATACTCTTTTTCGTGGTTATTTCCGGCACGTAGGATCTTATTGACCATATCCCCGTTGTTAGTCATAAAAATCAAACCTTGCGACTCTTTATCCAGTCTACCGACCGGAAAAATACGTTCATGGTATCCGATGTAGTCGATAATGCTATCTTTAACACCAATCTCTGTAGTACTGATAATCCCTACCGGTTTATTGAAGGCCAGAAATACAAAGTCCTCGCCTGTTTTTGCTGCAATAGGATTGCCATTGAGCATAACTTTATCTTTCAGGGATACTTGATCGCCTAATTTGGCACGTTTCCCATTTACCACCACATGACCTTGCTCGATATATTTGTCGGCTTCACGACGGGAGCAAACACCACTGTCGCTGATAAATTTATTAAGCCGTATTTTTTCAGTCATTATAAGTTCAGTTTAAAAAGGGTTTAAAAAGTTTGATGTACGATGTTTGAAAGGTTTGATATTTGAAAGCTGACAAAGGGTTACGATAGCTTTAATACGTCCAGCAATTCGCTAACCATCATAGCTGTTGCTCCCCATATTTCAAGACCGTTGATGATATAGGCGGGTGCCTTTACTTTTATTTGCCGGGAAGTGGAATAAAATTCCTTTTCAGCAATTATATTGTTGTCATAGAATTCTTCCACAAAGACATCAACAATTGATTGAACTTCTTTTGTATCCTTAGTGAATATAGGTTTATGTGTGGCATATCCGACAAATACCTTGACCATAAAATTGCTTGGTGGGATGTAGAAGTCTGACAATTGACCAATAATTTCAATTTTATCCTTTGATACACCTATCTCTTCATTCGTTTCACGAAGTGCAGTCTCTTTAAAGGAGATATCTGATTGCTCATACTTACCACCGGGAAAAGAGATCTGCCCGCTGTGCACTCCATTGTATTCACTTCGTTTAATAAATACCGTCTTCAATTTTCCATTCTCCGGGAAGAGTAGGATTAAAACAGCACTTTTTCTTGCTGATAGCAATGTCTCAGTTAAATCAGAAAATTCCTTGATCCTATGTTCCGGAGACATCTTTAAATGAGATGTGACTCCGGGCAACGGCTGTTGGAACTTCTGTTTTAATTCTTCAATACTGAGTTGCATGCTTCTGAGACAAGGATTAAATGATAGGTTTGGATTCTTCTTTGACCCGATAGTTTATTCGATAGTTCTAAATCACAAAAACGCTCAAAACACTCCATAAGTTTTAAGGTTCCAGGTTGTGCAGTTTTTAAGAAACAATTACTGGCAAATGATACATCCTTCACATTTGGACAATTCACCACGCAGGCGTTTTTCCACTAATAACTTTATACGGTCCTGCAAGGCAGGAATACGGATATTGTCAATAACATCACCTGTAAATGCAAACATAAGTAATAGTTTAGCTTCTGCTTCAGGAATACCACGTGACTGCATGTAGAACTTTGCTGTTTCATCCAGTTGTCCTATAGTCGCACCATGAGAACATTTTACATCATCTGCATAAATTTCAAGTTGAGGCTTGGTACTCATTTTGGCTGTTTTCTTGAGCAGGATGTTTTTATTGATCTGGAATGCTGAAGTTTTCTGTGCATCCTTTGCTACCAAGATTTTCCCGGTAAACCCACCCTTTGCATTATCGTCCAGCACGTATTTAAACAATTCGTTGCTGTTGCAATTTGGCTTGTTATGCATGATATAGGTGAAATTATCGACTTGTTGGTTTTTGTCTGCTATCACCATGCCGCATAAACGGGTTTCACAGTGCTCGCCGTCAAGGTCTATCTCAATAGAATTACGTGTCACTCCGTTATGTAATGTAATAACGTTCGCCAGTAAGCTTGATGAGGCCTTCTGGTCAATAAGAAGCGTCGATAAATTCGTTGTTTTGACATGAGTATTTTCCAGTTTATAATGCTCGTAAGTAGCATTTTCGCCAACGAAGACTTCCGTAACGCGGTTAGATAAGAAACGGACATCATCCATGGTATGGTCGCAGACCAGCAATTGCGCATGTGCACCCTCCTCCAGGATAATGAGGTTATGACTGTTTGCCATCAAATCAACGTCTGAACGCATGATATTTATCAGTTGAACCGGTTTATCAAGCACTACCCCTTTAGGAACATACATAAAAAAACCATCCTGCGCAAAAGCGCCATTGAAAGCAACAAGTCCATCGTTCTTAGTCGTGCTAAGCCTACCATAGTAATCTTTCAACAATTCCGGATGAGTCACGGCAATTTCCTTGAGGCTACCAATGATAACCCCTTTTGGTAATGTTTCATTATTCGGTTCATTTACCGGATAAAAAGCATCATTTACTACAAAATATAGAAATGAATGAATTCCTGGGACATCACACTTGAATACTTCGTATGGATTAACAGGTATAGTAACACGTTTAATATTCAACCCATAATCAATCGAAAGAGGTTCTTTCAGGTCTGAATACTTATAGTTCTCCAACTTCGGAGTTGGGAATCCCAGTTTTTCGAACAGATCAAAAGCCGCATCACGTGGCTTGTTCATCACAGCAGCCGAATGCTCTTTGATACTCTTGTGATGTTGCTTGTATAAATCAATATATTGTTGTTCCATGTTTTTACCACTAAGGCACTAAGTTCACTTAGAACCACTAAGATGTTATTATTTTATAATAATGAAATTATTTTATTCTATCGGTAATTGAGCGAATTTTTCTGTAACCAATGATACTAAACCTGATTTTGTTATATTATCGCAATTAAAATTAATAAGTAAACCTTTAGGTTTGCCAGACAATCTTAAATATGTCAACAATTGAGCTTTATAAATTGAATGAATTTCTTCAACTGATTTTAATTCTACAATTAGACAGTCATTAACCAAAATATCAAGTTTTAATTCTGTCTTTAAAACCTTACCTTTGTAAGCCAAAGGAATTTTTTCTTGCGAATTTACATGAAAGCCCGCTATTTTAAGCTCCTCAATAAAACACTCTTGATAAATTGATTCCAATAATCCTGGACCAAGATGTTTATGAACCTCAATAGCACATGCAACAACTTTATAGGCTAAATCGTTAATCTGTTTTTGTGTCATCTTTCTATTTATTTGTTTGATTATGGCTTAAACATATAAATTCACGAATTGGCACTAACATAATTATTCTAAGTGTTTCTAAGTGTCCTTAGTGACTTAGTGGTTATTCTCCGTCCACTTCCTTTTTAATCCAGTCGTATCCCTTATCTTCCAACTCCAACGCAAGCTCTTTACCCCCGGTTTTCACAATACGACCATCATAAAGGACATGAACAAAGTCAGGAACAATATAATCCAAAAGTCGCTGATAGTGAGTAATCAAGATGGTAGCATTATCAGGACGTTTCAATTTGTTGACACCGTTTGCCACAATGCGTAGCGCATCAATATCCAATCCTGAATCAGTTTCATCGAGTATAGCCAACCGCGGATCCAGCATAGCCATTTGGAAAATCTCATTCTTCTTTTTCTCTCCACCAGAGAAACCTTCGTTTACAGAGCGGTTTGCCAGGTTGCTGTCCATTTCAACCAATTCTTTCTTTTCACGCATGGTGCGCAAGAAATCAGTAGCTGACATGGGTTCAAGTTTGTTGTATTTACGATGTTCATTCAAGGCCGTACGCATGAAATTAACCATACTTACACCCGGGATCTCAACAGGATATTGAAAACTAAGGAAAACACCCTCCCGTGAGCGATCTTCTGGCGACATATCCAATAAATTTTTATCGTAAAAAGTAACTTTCCCCTTGGTTACTTCAAAAGCCTGATTGCCAGAAAGCACAGAAGCTAATGTTGATTTGCCGGCACCATTAGGTCCCATAATAGCATGTATTTCTCCCGGACGAACCACTAAATCAAGTCCTTTTAAGATCTCCTTGCCATTAATACTGGCATGTAGGTTTTTAATTTCAAGCATATATTATTATAAATACGACCCCAACTCCTAAAGAGGAGTAAAGAATCTTTAGTTTTAAATTTTTAGTTCAATTTTGTGAGTAAGTCATTATGTTTGTATAGCACTAAGTACCCTCTTTAGGGGCAGAGGGTCAACCAACGCTACCTTCCAAAGTAACCTGAAGCAATTTTTGAGCTTCTACGGCAAATTCCATAGGTAGCTGGTTAAGGACTTCTTTTGCATACCCGTTTACAATTAACCCAACGGCATCTTCCGTTGATATACCCCGTTGATTGCAATAGAATATCTGATCCTCG
>Ga0302206_1000295_pt1 | contig 20287 bp, 16 predicted proteins | sample II_Fen_E2_1_FD_194581 | JGI IMG/M metagenome (GOLD analysis project Ga0302206, IMG submission 194581) | Peat permafrost microbial communities from Stordalen Mire near Abisko, Sweden - II_Fen_E2_1 | ecosystem: Environmental > Terrestrial > Soil > Wetlands > Permafrost | place: Sweden: Abisko...
GTTAGGGGTACTTTTTCAAACATATAAAGCCTTGACATACAATAATGTCGAGGCTTTTTTGTTTGTTGTAACCATGAAGGGCAAGATGTTGGTTTGTTTACAGATTCAAAAGTCATTATTAATTCTGTGAATAATATAACTCTTAAATGCAATTATGCAACGATAACCGGAATCATAGGATCTATCTTTGACACACGGGATATATCCTTTAAAAAACGGATCCTGAGAATAGAATCGAGTCTGCCAAAGAAGGTAGAAATACTCAGGTTTGTTAGGAAGCATCCTACTTTTAGCCATTGGTAGCAACTTTAATCCGGAACATCATATGTACATGGATAAGAGAATTATATTGAAGGAGCTTCTCTTAGCAAATAAAGAAAATGCAATTAGGACCACTGAGTTGAAAATCGCTAACAAGGAGAAAGAAAAATATTCTGCAGAGTTAGCTATTGCAGACGAAGAGAAGGCGAAACGGATTGGTGAATTGGTTATTGTCAAAGTAGAGAAAACAAAATTTGCAGCGGCATTATTTTTTGCGAGACTAGAACTTATTCAGGCGGAGGAGAAAGCAAAACTGGTTGACAAGTTAATCCAAATAAATAAAGACCTTATACATCAAATAGTCCTTCGTGAAAAGTCGGAGAACAGATTAGAACAATTAATCCATGACCAAAAGGAACTCAATGCCTCAAAAGACAAACTGTTCTCAATAATCGCGCATGATTTAAGAAGCCCATTCACCAGTATTCTGGGCTTTTCAGAACTTTTGATTAAAAATATACTAACCTATGGTCCCGAAAATTCGGAAGAATTTATAACGCACATAAATAGTACAGCAGAACACACACTTACTCTACTTGATAATTTATTGTTGTGGGCAAGAACCCAAACCGGGCAAGATGATTTTAAACCTGAAAATCTGCAGCTAACTCCAATTGTTGAGGAAATTGTTGGACTCTTAAATTCATCTGCAACTATTAAAAACATCACATTAAACAATTCTGTAACTGATGATACTATTGCATATGCTGACCCGAATATGTTAAAGACTATTTTACGAAATCTTGTTCAGAATGCTATAAAATTCACTAATTCAGGAGGCATGGTTAATATTCTAGCAACTACACAGCAAAACCACACTTTTTTCACTGTATCAGATAATGGTATCGGAATGAGCGAAGAAACAAGGAATAACATTTTCAAATTAGATACAATCGTTGTACAAAATGGGACAGATCACGAAAAAGGCTCCGGATTAGGATTGATTCTTTGCAAGGAATTTATAGAAAAACATGGTGGGAAAATCTGGGCTGAAAGCGGGTGTGGTAAAGGCAGTAAGTTTGAATTTACAATCCCCTCGTCAATAAAATGAGCAAGAATCAAAAATAAAGCAGTAAATTCTTTTAATCCCTGCTTTATTTTCCCGCTTGAAACACCAATTTCGGTGTTCTATTAGCATAATAAAAACCCCAATTTGTTTCAGCTTCGGTCGCTGTTGCTCCTTTCCAACGTTCATTAAAAGCTTCGAAATAAAAAATAGGCATCTTACTTGAATTGCTCCATTGTTGGCATTGTGTATAAAATTGCTTTTGTGAAACTTCATCTGCAATGGTAAGGGGTGTAAATTGTCCAGCATTTTTGCTGGTGGTCCAACCGGTTTCAGTAATCAATATCTGTTTCTGAGGATACAGTGTCTTCAACATGTTGATTTTATCATCTATAAATGATATAGTTTGTTCAAGGGATACGTTATCCGATTGTCCATAGATATGTATCGCAAGAAAATCCTGAAGCGATACCAAATCACTATATTTAGGGTCTAACCAAACTAAATACAAATCGTCAATAGTAACAGGAGCAGTAGTTTGGTCATGAATTTTATTCAAATATCCGGCAATTTCGTCTTTATTCGAAACATAAATATCTGACTCCGGACTAATAAAAATTTCATTTCCACAACTAACGGCCTGAACAATATTACGATAGGCATTTGTCAAAGCAATTGCCCTATCAACCTGAGAGGCGTTGTCTATCGGCGTTTTTCCCGAAATCCAGATTCCCAACAACACTTTAAGGTCAATGTTATTATCGGTAATCACTTTCAAAATATTTTCGCTGTTATCATCGGAAATATATAAGCGGATTGCATCCCAATGATTTTTTATTATCAGCAAATCTTCTTTTATCTGAGTTTCCGTGAGAACGCTACCCGGCGCTTGCCCATCTCGAAATGGACCATAACAAACAGCATTTATTATTTTACCATTATTATTGTAAAAAATCGGACCAGTAAATGTTGAATTTGTTGTGAAACTTATCTCATTCCCATAAGCAGTTCCAACACTATTTGTTGCATAAGCTCTTACATAATATTTTGAAGCGCCATTCAATCCTGAAATTATACTTGTGAAAGATCCCGATCCGCTACCATCAATTGTTATCTTATCTGCAACAGTTGGATGGCCTGTGCTCCAACAAACACCTCTTGCAGTAACTTCACGAGATCCATCATCAGTTATGATCCCGCCACATTTTGCTGAGATTGATGTAATATTTGTAATTTCACTTGTTATCAATCTAGGAACTTCTTTTTTCATACATGAATAACTAATACATATTAGCATCAAGAAACATAAACTTGTAAGTTTAATTAGATTCTTCATTGACTTAAAATTTAGTTTCCAGTGGCTAAAAAGAGAATTTCAATTTGAGTAGTATATCTTAGATCCTGAGATCCTGCAATGCAACATATAGAGAGCAACCCGAATACTTGTTGATGAGTTTCAATTAGTCATTTGCAAATCTGATTGTAAACTTCTGCTAGTATTGTGAAGTTCTTAAACTTCTTCAGATCGGGATTTTTTACAAGCTCCTGCTCAATGCTTGGGCAATCTCCAAAAAGAGATAGGAAAAGGCTATCATAATTCCCCTTTTCTACCTTTAAAAGAGCTCCATTGGCCTTACTGACAAAGTAGCTGGAATACCTTGTTCTACTTTCAATAATCCTGTATGAAGTTCTATAAGTTGGACCAATAGATAATCCTTCGCCTGGAGTTAAGTTGAAAGATATTCCATCTATTTTTGAACGTTCTTCAACCTTTGAAGAAGAAAATCCCAAACTACTTCTGTTTTGAAATATTATTATCTTTCCATCCAGTAGCCTGTTCAAGAAGACTAGTACCCCTTTTTTCATGGATGGCATACTTACATAATTTTCCATTTCAAGCTCTTCAGGTGTATCAAAATCCTTTTTTACTACTTTCATATAATTCCCGAAACCGCGGATTTCACTTGCCTTAAATATTTTAGTCGTTCCGTTCCCGGCAGTAAATTTTATCTCTACTGGATTATTCTCGACATATTTGAGACTCCACTTTATCATTCCCTTCAAGGTATCCCCGTTACTGAGAACCACATAACCATCAACTGCCATCATAGCTGCCATACCTTCAACTTGGGCTGATAATTTCAATGGTATCACGATTGTAATCATTATTAGCATGATTAAAACTAGTGTCTTATTGTTCCTCCTCATGGTAATATTTTTAACTGGTCAATTAACTATTATTTAAAAAAAGTATGAATTTGACCTAAACTTATGACTACTAATCAAACGCAAGATAAACCATGTTTAAGTCAAAGTCAATTTTATTGTACCACATTAATTTTCGTCTTATCAAAAATCCACCCAGCAAAGTCTTAACTCAGATGGATTGATATGTTTCGATTAAGAGAGCAACCTGAACAGCTATTATCTCGAGAACAACGGGTATAGCATTGAACTGAAACCTATGCGTGAACTTGAGTTTCTTCCTGGTCCGTGGGACCTGAAAACCGTATTCCTCATATTCTACTCTTTTAATTTCACCCCCTGACACATAAAATGTCGGGGCTTTTTTGTTTATGACTACTAAAACACAGTTTTTTATCTCGTGTTATGAAATTTTAATGGTGACTATTCATATGAATATTCTAATGTTATGCTCTTTCCTGCATTGTCCCCTTCGGGCAAAAAAACTGATATGCCAGATGTTTTATCATCATTATATACTGAACCCGGACCTGATAATTTTTTAGATATTCTGATATTGATATTCTTAAGTTTAGTTGTCGGATCTGAGATTGAAATTTTTAACCGGCTCCCGTTATTTATTTCCTGAATAAGCAGCAGGCATGGTTTGTCAGTCCATATGAAAAGCCCCTGATCGAGATTTATGCCCCCCGGATTATAAAACGCTATTCCATAAACTTTCTTATTTATTTCATGAAATGCCTGAATATCAGTTGTATTAGATATCATCTTCAGAGGACTTGATTCAAGCCATGTCATGAATTGTTCAAGACTTGTTGAAGGGACCACGATGTATTCATACTTATCGTTGGAAGGCACATTGCCATGACCAATCCAGGTACTGAAGACTTTATATGTCAATTTAGTTTTTGACTCTGCTATGTTAATGTCATTCCAGGAGCCGGTCTGATTCATGTTCTTAATTGTAATTTCGCCATTGGAAGGAAAGTAATAACCAACTCTGTTGTGATAAACCCACTTAATATTTGAAGAAGTGATTTCTGTTCCATCAAAAGTAGATATTGTGTTTTTATATTTTAAAGTAACGGGACCTGATGAAAAACACTGATTAACATTTGTTATTACAGGATTACTTTTAGAGGCACAGATACCTGATCCAAGACAATACAACGCCTCAGGTGTAAAAAAGTACGCCTTTCGTCCTGAGACCCCATCCCATGAATAATCGTATGCAGCCAATCCGCAGATACCATCTGAAACGCCTCCGGCAAATTCTGTTGATGAGACAAGATAAAAGTCTCCGGCTACCGGCAGACCAGGAACCTCTTCTTTAACACTTGTCACTCCGGGTATACGCGACCAGTCCCAAACAGCAAAAATATTTCTGTATTCATCGCCATCTATCATAATATTCGTTGCACCCCAGGGTAACCATTTCCTCTTCAGATTCTCATTATTCATCCGCTCGGTACCGGTTATCCTCTTCGAAGGGATCCTGGCCGACAAATAGAATGTAGGACCATGCTGTACCATAAAGTCGGATTTCCAGAAATATTTGTTGCCGGGATTGGTGAAGTCTGACGAACCGTTAATAAAGTTATAACAATCATTCAGTTCTGCTGATCTGGAGGGGTTCATTAACTTTAAACGGTCCACTACTATTTTCAGGGAAGAAGAGGAACCTGCTCCGGATCTTGATATTTCCCGGCCGGTGGTTCCAAAGTCAAAAGCTGATTTCTGACAGAACCATTGAAATCCTTCGAGAATGGCATTTGTTATTATCTGTACCTGAGTATTACTCATCTGGTATGAAGTACCTTCTGCCAGAGTTCCAAAATTTGTAATGTCCTCCATGAATGCCATGCCATAACCCCCGCAATATAACTGAGGTCCGTGTTGATAGTAACTATAATCATTCTTTATACCTTCCCCGGTGCCTGGCATAATAATTGCCTGATCGAATGCACTCTGGAAATTTGACCTCAGAACTGACTCGTTATTTTTGATACATGCTTTGTAAATGGAGCTGGTGAGAAGCCAGATTTTATTTGCACCAGTAGTTGCAAACGGCCATTTCACTGCAGATTCGCTGTAATAATTCAGGAGTTCATCACAATAGAAATCAAGTTTAGCCTGGTTATAACCAAATTTATCACCGGTTTTCATCAGGATCAGCGCTGGCGCCAGATTATTAGGAGCTCCAATTGCGTTAAACCACCAGTTTGGACATTGTGGTTTTGTTTTTATATAGAATTCAATAGCGGTAGTAATTTTGCTCTTTAATTCATTACTATGATAATAGAGACTAGTTGGTTTATTATAACCTGTACAAATAGATTTAAGTCTCCTCGAATGATCCACTGCCGGCCAGTCTCTTTGTGATGAATCTGAATAATCTATATCGCTCCACGAACCGCCTGATTTAAGGGTTGTCAGATAATTGGTTATATCCTTATCGTCTGCTGGTTCTCTTATCAACTCATCTCTGAGTCTTTGAGTGATTATATTGATTTGAGAATGAACAACAGAAGAAGTGAAAACCAAAACCAGGGTTACAAAAGATAATCTTCTTAATATGGATTTGGGTATTGGTCCGCTCATGTTTACTGATCAATTTTCTTCTTATCGATGTATGCCTATATCAAATATATGGAAAATTCATTTATCTGGCGGGAGCCGTTGCGAGCGTTTCACCTGGCTATTTATTCTTTTCAGCCCATTCCCGCAACATCTGAATAGCTTTGGAAAGTGTTCCTGCAGAACCTTTGAACTGTGCAGAACCCTGGGCTTTTCCATCCACTGCGTACCATTCGTAAAAACCCTTGTTTTTTATTACGAGGTCAATCATCGGACGAATTTCAGCGTATGCCTCTTCCTCAAATCCGTTGGCAACAAGCTGCTGAATCATCCGGGCGCCAAACCAGGTCCAGTCTCCCCCATTCTGATAAACATATGGCTTTGCCATTCCGCCATGAAAAAGCCCATCGGGATAAACCGGATACAAAGTCAGACCAATGCTGGGTGCACCTGACAATCGCACATTCTTGAGCATCTTTTTATTTGATTCGGCAATTTCGGATTTGCTTAGCAACCCGGCTTCAATAGCGATGGCTGTACCTCCATGGTAATAGACTTCAGATTCATCAAATCCGGCAGGGATCGGTGATTTATCAAGGTATATATGCGGTACGAATTTTTGATTTTTTTCATCCCATAAATGTTTCCGGGTATTTTCAGCAATACTTTTACTCAGGTTTTTCCACCTTTCAGCGGATACCTTTTCTTTTGTCAATTCAGCCATATAGTTCAATGCAATAATAAACATTGCATTGTCATAAACATCGATAGCCGGTGTAGTTGTGGAGTCGATATCAACCACATTATCAGTGTTTGGTTGAACATCTCCCCAATCGGCTGTCATGGCACCCCAGAGCAAGCCATATTTTTCACTGTAACGATCTTTCAATAAATATTCAATCATCAAAGACATACGCATCAACACGGTTTCCCCTGCGATTTTTTCTGAAAGGATTGAGCTGTCACCTGTCAACCTCACATATTTACCAACAATCTGAATCAATGAAGTTTCCTGATCGGTTTCAACAGTATTTTTAAAGCCGACATGTGTAGTATCTGCTGTCGAACGGTACTGATTCGGATCTCCCCAGGTAAAATCTCTATTTAAAACATAACCATCAATCATCTCATCATTCGGCTGCTGCAGGGCGAAAAAAACCAATATTGCACCCCGGATATCTTTTGGGCTTACCTCATTAAGGGCAATTTCGACGAAGGTATTCATGTCACGGGCCCACACTTGCGAATAACCGCTCCCTGCATTAAATCCCTTCTTAAGAAGATTCCGGGCCATAGTATCCACAATGGTAAAAGAAGTATCGCTAAGAATTTTTTTTGCAAGGACTTTCTTGCCTTCTGGTTTTTGAGAGCACCCAAATATGATACATAGTACTAATATTAACAGGGTAACTTTCTTCATAATTAATGGATGATTTAATGTAACTTCTTATGACTTATGATTCATTCAGCTTTGTACTTTTACTCAGGGTAAAACCTTTAGGTATTGGAACCTTAAAGATAGTAAATTAGCAGGTCCTATCTAACCACCTTCTTTCAGGTGTTTACCAGATAACATTGTAGCTTATACTTAAAAGACATAATATAAAAACCTGCAATTAATTGCATTTTTGTTTTCTATGCTCAGAACAGATTAACTATTAAAATCAATATAGGTGCAAAAACAAAAAAACCAGGCCTGAACCTGGTTATTTTCTTTTCTGATTACAAAACAATTATCAGTCTGCCTGACTCATAAAACATAATTAGTGTAGTGGTAAATTAATTAGCTTTTTTGAACCATACAAACCATGCAAGTTTATAATAGCCCTCTGATGCAAGTTCATCGGCCGAACCTTCAGGTTTTGGAACAGTAGGGACCAAGATATCATCTCCGGCCTTCCAATTGGCGGGCGTCATAACATGTTCTTCTGATGTTTTCTCCAGCGCAGTAACCACCCTTAGAAGCTCTTCCGTATTTCGTCCCACTGACTTTGGATAAAAATAACTTGCCTGAATAATATTATCAGGATCAATTATAAATACTCCACGGACATCCCTTGTGTTATTGGTTTCAGCATGTATCATCCCATACCTTTTAGAGACACTTAGATCTTCATCAGCAACCAGAGGAAATTCAATTTTAACTGGTTCTTTATCTTTGTAGGTAAGACCTTCCATTGCTTTTTTCCATTGAACATGAGTATCTAACTTGTCAGTTGATATGGCGACAATCTTCACACCCATCTTTTCAAATTTGTCCTGTAATTTGGCAAGCTCAAGCAATTCTGTTGTACATACAGGGGTAAAGTCCTGTGGATGACTAAACAGAATTTTCCAGCTACGACCATAATCTCCCGGGAAATTTATTTCACCATTAGTTGATACTGCTTTAAATGAAGGTGCCTTCTCACCAATAAGAGGTGTTCGAAAATTTCTGTCCTCTACAGGGTTCTGAGGGCCGTCGAAGAATTCATCCTGTGACCATAATTGTATCGCAGAAAGGAATATAAGAAAAAACAACAACATCTTTTTCATAATAGTTATGCATTAATTAAATTTATTTAGACTAATTAAACATTCGAAATCCAAATTTGTTTAGGATTAGTTTTTTTTATTGCTCATTCGTTCTAATTAATTACCATGTATTTCATAGATACAAACACGAATAAACAGAGAAGAATTTCATAGATTTGAACTTTAGTCTGATCATTATGTTGTGTATAAAACTGTTTTCAGGTTTCGGAGATATTAAATTAATGTTATAATAAGAGTGAAGGAAATCTGATATCGGCTTTTTCTACAAATGAGGTTTTAACTATCTGTTTTATTTTCTTAGGGGACCATATCCCTGGTGATTTCAGGCAAACTATTCATGGGTAGTTTTATAGAGTTGGCTCAAAGAAATAGCTTCATTATATGAGACAAAAAGCTAATAGTCCTCAACTGACGAACACTGAAATTTTTTTTCAAATTCTAAAAGATCCCGATCGTAAATCCATCATCAGAATGATTTGGGAGTTTTTTTATCTCTATTTTTATTACGGAGAATTTCCCCGTCAGTATTTCTCAAGATATTTATTTAAAAAAACACGGACCAATCTTCTGGATTATTACCCCTGGAAATTTCTTTACAACCTAAAACACTTTTTTAATGAGAAGGAACTATGTGAAGTATTGGAAAATAAATTGTATTACGATTTTTTCTACAGGCAATTCAATTTAAGTCTTCCAAAAATTCTTATGTATAATCACAGGAATTTGTTTGTTATTGGCAAAAAAAATTTTGTTATCAGCAGTTCCGGCGAGTTCAGAACAATTCTTGCTGAGATAATTAAAAAAAACTCATCTGCCTCCGATTCTGTTATTATTAAAAAAACTTACTGGAGCTATGGCGGAGATAAAGTATTTAAGGTTTACTTGTCCCAGATATCTGCCGATCCGTCCAGAATTGATGAATTATACGAAGAGGTTACAAAATCAGGATTTTTATTTCAGGAAACTATTAAACAGCATCCGCTGCTGGATAAACTTAATCCCTCCTGCGTGAATACGATAAGGTTTGATACATACATAGATCCTGAAGGTAAAGTGGAGGTTATTTCAGCATATTTAAGAATGAGCTACAGAAACTGCGAGGTTGATAATGTTTCTTTAGGCGGTTGTTTTGTAGGAATTGACATGCAAACCGGCAGACTGAAAAAAGAGGGATTTTCCAACCTTATTGACCTTGGGGTAACTATACTCACAAAACATCCCGTAACGAACATCGTATTCGAAAATTTAACTATTCCTTTTTTTGAGGAAGCCAAGGCGTTAGTTATGAAAGCAGCAAGCTATATGCCCGGGATAAGATTGGTTGGCTGGGATGTTGCAATCGGAGTATACGAACCGATTTTGATAGAAGGAAACTCAGATTACGATAACACAGGAAATGATCTGTCAGAAGGAGGTTATCGCACCAACGCTGTATTCAAAAAAGTACTTCAGGAGTACAATGTTCTTAAAAAGCAAAAAACAGCAGATTAAATTTCTTAAAGTTTGATGTCTTAAACGGATTTAATTTCAAAAAATTGAGGAGATAATTAATATACTCTATTAAACAAATATTTATTTAAATTTGCTGAAATGACAAGATTAATCTAAATAATCAGGTTATGAAGAAAGGTATTGGTTTAATAATGGCGTTCATTCTGATTTTCTCAATCAACGGTTTTTCATTGGATTCACCAAAAAAAACACCTAAAAACCGTAAAGTTGAAATGACTAATAAAAAGAGCGCCAGATACGGTCTCAAACCATTGAGTAAAAAATCTCAGAAACGAATGCAGAAACTGAGAATAAAGAATCATAATCAGAAAAAGACAAACAATATGAGGAAGAGATAGATACACTATCCATTCTCACCTCTCCTCATATTCAAGCGCGACCAGCTGCAACTTAGTCAGGTATAAGATCAGCATCGGCATGTGGCCCGACAAATGAACCAAACTCATTTCGGGATGTTCTATTGTCCTAATACCAATTATATATGAAAAAGTTAAGTGATTCTAATATCAAATTCGTCGCTGGCATATTTATGATATCGATTTTTATGATTTCCAATAGCTGTAGCAAATCAACTGCTTATAATACACCTACTACAGGCAATACCGGTAGCACGGGTGGTACAGGCGGACCTGGAGCCAATCAGGTGTTTATACAGGGAATGGCATTTAATCCTGCCTCAATCACTGTTACAGCAGGTACAACAATTACCTGGACAAATAAAGATGCAATTGCTCATACCGTCACCAGTGATTCAAATGCCTTCGATAGCGGTTCAGTTAAGAGTGGGGGGACGTTTTCTTTCACATTTTCCACTGCCGGAACTTACTCATATCATTGTACAATTCATCCTTCTATGGTCGCTTCAGTTACTGTCAATTAACCAAAGCAACAAATTAAAGTTTCTAATCAATGGGATCAACCCGAAGCTTAAAAAACTTCGGGTTTCGTCTAATAACAGGGTAATAATCTGATACGCGGAGATAAAAAGATATCCTGTTTTGGGCAGGGTTGCCGAACAAAAAAGACAGATCTGAAAAAATAACGTTCGCTTAAAATGAACTGAACCTCTATTTATGAGCTTTGATAGTTGGGATCAGCTCTTCTCCTTCCAACTTAAAATTTTGAGGATCTTGTGGTGTAGTGAGATAAATAGGACTCCCCGGTTTCAATCCTTGTTCGACTATTACATTCTTTTCATTTGATTCGCCGAGAATGACAATCTCCTTTGTTTTATTTTTCATGTAAACAAATGGGATGCTGTCGGATCCTGTCTGAACACATTCAGTCGGGATATAGACGGCGTCACTATATGTTTTAATAATTATTTTGTTCCCGGTAGTCATTGTAGGCCTGAGAGCTGGGTCAGAGCCATCAATTCTAATCTGCACTTCAAACATTTTTGAATCGGAATTCGGAAGTTGTTCGCCGATATTTGCAATACTCATGACAGAACCATAATAGGCTTTTTGAGGAAAAGCATCTATGTTTATGTCAACTTTCTGACCAGGTTTAACCTTGCTTATGTCTATTTCGTTAATATATACTTTTGAAATCATAGAAGAAAGATCAGGAAGTGTTGCAATTACACGATCGAAGGGATTAATGGTTGCTCCGGCTTTTCTTTTGTTCCCGTTTCTGTCTTTTTTATAGATCACCATACCGGAAGCAGGTGCAATTATTGTAAAATTAGATAAGAATTCCTGAAGATCATTCACCAGTCTTGTCTCCCTGGTCAGATGCATCTTTTGATGATTCAGATCAGCAAGTGATTGAGCCACATAAAGTGAGTAGCTTTTTATCTTCTGATCAAGAGCTCTTTTTGCTTTATCGAGTGCTATCTCAGCTTGCCGGATTGTTGCCGGAGGCTCATATTTTGATTGAGCAAGTGTAATTTCAGCTTCTTCAACCACAAACCGTTGATTCTTAATGTCGTCTCTCTGATTGGTAAGAACTACAGCAGTATCGAGAATTTTCATATCGACGTTGTTCTGATAGGTCTTAAGAATTTCAAGTTCGTCCTTTAATGTATTTGCATATGAAGATCTGTCGAGCTGTGCAATATAATCACCCTTTTTAACCAGAGTTCCCTCAGGGATGATATCCTGTATTTTAAGATCCATTGCATGCATGTTAAATCCTCTGCCGGGACCTCCACGATCAGATCCCATTCCTATTTCAGGGCCTTTTATATCTATTGATTTTTCAGCAATTAATTCTCCGGAGTTTGTAACAGATATTTCAAAAAGTCCTTTTTTTACATCAATATAGGAATTGAAGTTACCTTTCCTTGATGTCATTTTATTGAAAACAATTAAAGCCGCTATGGCGACTACCACACCCCCGATAATAATTATTCTTTTCATCTGGCATTCAATTTTCTATGGTCAACAAAAAATAATTCCAATGGAAAGTTTAAAAATATTATGTTGCGGATTAAAGATCTTTCAGCATCCAGATGTTGCATCCGAAATGGCCCGATTTACCTAATGGTCCGGGCATGAACCTGAATCCTGCCTTTTCATATAAACTTATGGCTTTGCTTAGTTCAGGAAGTGATTCAAGATATAATTGCCTGTATCCTATCCTTCTTGCTGAATCGAATGATTTTCCCATCAATTTCCAGCCAATCCCTTTGCCTCGTTGAGATGCCAACAGATAGAATTTAACAAGCTCCCCACAGCCTTCGGGTAAACCCGGAGTAGGATAAATACCGCAACCTCCAATTATATTTCCATTATCCTCGGCTATCAGGTATTCTGATCCCGGGGCTCTGAAAAGTCCATAAAGATTATCTGTCGTCGGATCGAAGTAAACTGTCCCGGGCCGGTGAATATTAAACTCCCTGAACACATTACGGATTAATTCTGCAATTATCTTATTGTCTTTTTCTTCGATGGGTCTGTAAATGATATCCATAATATTAAAGTGAGAACCAGTAGTTCAATTTAATCAGAAAAACATTGTTTGGGAATATGCTCCTAAGTTGTTTGTACGAATCTCCCAAAGAAGCCTGAGAGTCATTTGTGTTGCCTGATTTTTCCGAAGACCAAACCAGATAGATGAAAGAGCCCAGTCTGTATTCCCATTTTGCTACAAGATTAGACCGGAACTCGTGAAAATTAAAGTCAGGATTAGCAATTGAATAATCTGTTCTTGGCCCACTTGAGTAATCATACAACTGGTATATTCCGTCGGTAAGGACAGGATCCTGATAGACGGCAAACCTTTCTGTATATTGTTTTGCTTTTGGATCGGTAATATATTTAAGTTGAGAATAACTTCCAAGTGAAACGAAAGGACTTCCATAATACTGAATAGAAAATTCAGGAGTGAGGTTCAAATCTACCCTGAAAGTGAGACCCAGGGTTTTCTGATCAATTGTACCAAGAATATACCTTGTTCCGGGCAGTGAATTTTCTGTTGTTATATATTGTAGCCTGTCATGATTATTCATATAATCCGCAGTCACTCCAAATTTCAGGTTATTTACAGGCCGGTAAGTTATACCGGGTGCAATCTGATAATTTATTGCAGAATTATTTCCTGTGTAGGTATAACTATACTGTACATTGGCAATTATTTTTTTTGACGGATTTGTGTTCAAATACCCGAATGACATAATTGAATGTGGCATAATCATATCATATCCGCCACGCAATATTTTCGTATCGAGAGATTGAGAATGATAAATCAGATTTGTTGATAAACTCCACTGATTTTTAAATCCTAAATTTAATGATAAATGTGCTCCCGATCCAAGATACTGACCATTGAAGTTCCAGGAGTTAAATTGTTCGACACTTATTTCAAATGTATTGAAAATATATACCGGTTGGTTAATCAGATATGATAACTCATTCCGCTGGCTAATTTCATCAGCTGTATTCATATAACCAAGATCATTCAGCTCGAGTCCCGGAGAAAGCCATGTTGCACCGCTTGAATATTTCCACCGGCCTTTGGATCCTTTCCCGACCATTAATTTACCTCCCCAGCCTCCAAGATTGGTAGCAGTTGTATCATAGTCAAGATAGCTGGCACCAGGCCTCTGATAATATCTTGCGGATGATTGCTGCAGTAATGTGATAGCCCCTCTGCTTCCATTTATATAGCTTCCTATAATCTTTGCATCAACATAAAATTCTTTATCCTTCCAATGGTGTAATAAATCGAGACCTCCTGTATAAGCATCATTGCTCAGAGTCTCAAGGTTTTTATCTTCTATGACCCGGTTTGTTGAGGTAAACATACCTCCCACTACAGTATTTCCGGCATTGAAACCTTTCTGGATCCGAGCCACGGTATAACTTGTAAGTGGCTCAACCTTTACAGTGCTTTTGTTCCCATCTTTATCACTCAGTCGTGCAAATTCGTTTGCCGTTACACTTTGAATAAGTCCGATAGAAAGCCCTTTTGAAGTGGTTCCACTTAACTTAATAGCGCTCAGGATCGAGGTCTTGTCAGGAGAATCAACAAAAAGGTTGTCATTCGGAGAAACATTTCGTGAAGGTGCATGGCCAATCCTCCTGGAATAGAATAAGCTCTGGTCGTCAAACTTATAATCGAAAATTGTTAAGCCTTCCAGAAAAAACGGCCTTTTTTCCTGGTAAAAAGTCTCAAATGCAGTCAGGTTTATGACTGAGGGGTCGGATTCAACCTGTCCGAAATCAGGATTAACTGTCAGATCAACAGTGAAGTTGCTGGAAATGCCAATTTTTGCATCCAGTCCTGCATTTCCACCCCATATTTTTCCCTTGTCAGTAAACGGATTACCCGGTTCTTGTTTCATAGTTTTAAGATCACCGAGAGCGTAAGGCATTATTTCCAGACGGCGTGACTTCTTCAACCCTTTTATGCCATGCAGTTCCCCGAAGTTAAAAAGGACTCCCGGTCCTGTCTTGCTTTGTATCTCCCAGTCACTTTCCTCCTGGTATCTTGAAATCCATCGCCAGACATGCAAACCCCATACCTGTTCATCCTTACCGCTATACCTCAGCTGGCTGAGCGGTATCTCATATTCTGCGACCCAAGCTGAATCTTCCAGTCCTGTTTTTACCTTCCAGACAGGATTCCAGTTAAGATCCCAGTTAACTGGATTAAATAAGACCAGGTCAATTTTCTGACCCCAGGAGGTTACTGTAAACTCGAAGCCAGTTCGATAATCATGATAACTATCAAAGTTTACCCCTGCCATATCGCCTACAAATTCATCGCGGACTCCAGCCTGTCGTAACATTTTGCGAGGTTCTCCATCATGTGAGCGTATAGCTACATAAAGGTTTCTATCGTCATACTGTATATTAAAATAAGTCGGATAGGAAGGTTTTGCCCCTTCGTTCGGAATCCACTGCCTGAAGTTTCCTGCCCATGTTCCCTTTGTCCAGCATTCATCATTAAGCTTGCCGTCTATGACAGGTTTTGCGCCAGCAAGCCGAGAAGTTGTGTATACTGGTTGTTTGGGTGATACGGATTGTTTCTGTATTGTATCCTGTTGAAAAACATAAATATTTCCATGAATTAATGAAAACCCTTCTGTCTGAGTAAAAAATGTTAAAAGTAAAATAAATACGATTTGTAAAGTTGTATTGAACCGGATCATCTGAAGTGAATTAAATAATGCAATATTTACTACTTCCAAAAATAAAAGAATAACTAATAAATAATTATGTTTTAGGATATTAAAAGAGTTAAAAAACTATAAACGTTCTAAACCGTTTAAACTTCTGTTTCAGATGCTGCCTCAAGACCCGTTGCAACCTCAGTTATAATACCCATCCTTACATAAACAGGACGAACCAAAGTCCGCAGTTCAGGCAGCTTTCTTAAGAAGAAAAGTGCACCGATAATAGTAACGAAGCCGCCTCCGAATATAGTCCATGGAGCGCCGATTAACTTTGCCAATCCGCCTGCAATGAGGCTGCCAAAAGGAGCAGTTCCCATTATTGACATAGAATAAAAACCCATCACCCTTCCCCGCTTATCATCATCTGTAATAGTTTGAAGGATTGTATTGCTTGCTGCAGTCTGCATCATCATTCCCAAACCGATGAAGATCATTAATACAAGTGATAGCGGGAATAATCTTGAAAAGGATAAACCCAGAAGTGCACTGCCAAAAAGGATTGCAGAGGCAGGAACAATTCTGCCGAGTTTAAGAACCGATTTTCTTGAAGCGAGAAAAAGGGCACCCATAAGAGCTCCAAAACCGGCTGCACCCATAAGAAAACCATATGTATGCGATCCTCCATGAAGGACTTCTTTTGCAAAAACAGGCATAAGTACAGAATATGACATTCCCATAAGACTGGAAATGCTCAGGAGGATGAGGAGATGTTTGATAGGCGCAAATCCAAATGTGTAACGAAAACCTTCGCCTAATTCTTTAAGAATCCTTTCTTCCTTTTTATGAGTTTGTGTAAAATGCAGTCTCATTCTCATCAAAGAGATAATTACAAATATGTAACTAACGGCATTTAGAAGGAAACAGACCCCTTCGCTTGTTGAAGCGAGCATTACTCCAGCGATTGAAGGTCCGATTAACCTGGCACCGTTAAACATGAGTGAATTAAGGGCAATCGCATTGCCAAGATCTTCCTTGTTCTCAACCATATCTATCACAAATGAATGACGTGCAGGCACGTCAAATGCATTTGTACAACCCAGAATAGCACTTAAGGCAACAATTTCCCATATCTGTATCACCCCTGCCAGGCACAGGCATGCCAGAACAGAGGCCTGAACCAGCGAAACAATCTGGGTTATAAGAAGAACCTTGTATCGGCTCCATCTGTCAGTTAGAACTCCGGCTACGGGGGACAGTATCAAAGTCGGAATCTGTCCTGCAAAACCAACGACACCAAGTAATAATGCAGAACCTGTCATGTGATAAACAAGCCAGGGCATGGCAATCCTTTGCATCCAGGTGCCTATAAGTGAAATGCTCTGTCCGGTGAAGAAAAGTCTGTAGTTTCTATATTGCAGAGACCGGAAAATTGTTTTGAACCTGTCCTTGTCATTCAGATGCCTGCCCTTGCCCATCAGATTTTTTCACAAATGTAGGGACATGCCATGGCATGTCCCTACAATTTACCAATGAATTTAAATTAAAATTTCCTTATTTTTTTACCGGGGCAATATCCATGATATAAAATGAATCGGGCTTAGGGGATCTTCTGGGTCTTGGATTATCTGTTGTTGCAGCAGGAGCCGGATTGAACTCGGCTGTAGGCGTATAAATATGATGAGTTTTTGTATCAAGAGCTAAGGTTCGTGCACCAGCTGAAGTCGGGATATTTTCAAGAACTTTGAAATTATCCTTGTCCACCTCCTGTACGACAGTCATTGTACCTTCTCCGTTTGAACTATAAGCACGTTTCATACCAGGGTCAAACTTTACGCCGTCACATCCATCACCTATTGGTAAATTAGCTACCACATGCCCATCATTTGCATCTATAACAACCATAAGTTTATTGCTGCAAACAGCAAAAAGACGATGTGTTTCATTATCAAGTGCAAGTCCGCTCGCTTCCTCTCCGGGTGCTATCGGCCAGGATTTTTCCACTTTAAGTGTATTTGCATCAATAACAGAGATCAGGCTCTTGTCTTCAATATTGACAAAAATCTTTCCTTTACCATCTGAAACGGGGAATTCAGGTTTGCCCTCCAGAGCAATTGTTCCTGCAACTGCATTTGTTGCTGCATCGAGAACAGTTGCATTTGAAGTCCGGCCATTAAATACAAACACTTTTTTTGAAAACTGATCGTACATAATTGCATCAGGGTTCTCTCCGGTGACTTTAATATCAGTTATTAAAGCCAGTGTTTTTAAATCAATAACTTTCACAGAAGCATTCCTGCCTACACTAATAAAAGCTTTGTTCAGATCCTGCGCAATTGCTATTCCATGAACTCCCGGAGTTTCTTTAATGGTTCCCGAAAGCTGACCTGTCTTTATATCGACAACCTGAACAACTGTTCCATGCGATACGAACAATCTTCCGGCAGCTTCATCAACTGAAAGATAATCCCAGCCACCATCGCCAGGCAAATGGATTTTGTTTAAGATACTGTACTCAGATTTTGAAGTCTGTCCAAATATGCCTGATCCTGAGACAAGGACTAACAGAAAGCTTAATAAAAGGAACGATTTTTTCATTTTGTCCGATTTAATTATAGATTCATCTTTTTTAATAATGACATTTACACCAAACCAATTATTCCGGTGTAAAATAACAATCCAGGAAATATTCGGGATTTTTAAATATTTGAGGCAAGATATTTCTGCAAACCAGAAAATAAATAATTTTTAATTTAACAATAACAGTGAATATTCATAACAATCATATGATGAAATAGTTCAAAGAATTCCCAGGAATAAGAGAAGCGAAATAATCAGTATCGTAAGCGTTGAAATTCCTATCGGGAACCATACCGGAGCTATCCAGGGTTTAGGTATAAGAAACAGTACATCAATAGTATTCAGGCTGGGTGGCCATTTTATTAAAACATACAACGAAATATAGTAGAACAAATCCCAGAAGGCAAATGTCCAGAGGAAAAACACTCCTCTTTCTGCCCATGAAACACCTGTAAGACAGGCGATTACCAGAAGCATTATTATGGTCGCTGCCTCCCTCGTCATCTCAATATTTAAAAATCGCCTGGGAAATTTTTCAATTGATACCTTATTTGATTCTGAATCAAGCATTCCAAGTGCTTTTCGCAGATATACAACCACCACTCCCTCGAGGTGAGCCATTGCGATTCCGAAAATTGCAAGTAATAATACTTTTGTTATCATGGAGTCTGCTATCTAATTTTTAATATAATTTATAATCCAAAAAATATTCCAACTATGCATAAGGACTGAAGTCCCCGTCAGCTGAATTATCTGTGTGTCTGCACAAAGGCATTAATCTCATTACAGAAAAAATCTTTATCCTGTAATATCATATAATGACCGCTTTTTGAAGAAATAACCATACTCTTATCAGTGGAGCTGATCCTGTTAAAAAAATCTTCACCCAGTGCCACCGGACAAGTGAAATCATATTTCCCCCATAACAAAAGCACCGGGATTGTTACTTTGCTAAGAGAAGTTGAAAATTGTGTTACAGCCAGTTCTTTATTAAAATTTGAATCCTCCGAATAAATCAGGTTAGTAAGCATTGCTGTGAGTGGGTATTTGTCAGAAATCATATATCTTAATACCTGAGAAACGATATTTATATGCTTTATGCTATCAATATAGTTCTCTGCATCAGTTGAATATATTTCCAGCTGCTGTGATTCCTCAAAACTGAAATTACCTTTATGCGCCTCGCAATAGTTTAGAATTGGAGTCCATTTATCAATATTTCGATTTTGTGAAACTTCATATTGCCCTACTGAAAGCAGTTTTTCCCGTGTAAGTGTATCATTCAGAGGATAATTATGACTTCCGTCAACATTTATAAGTCCTTTTATCATATACTGATTATCAGAACTTGTCACAAAATCAGCTGCAATCATACCTCCGAAACTATGTCCCAGTAAAAACAAACTCATATCCTGCCCATAGCGGAATTTGAGGACCGTTATTACTTTTTTCAAGTCATTAACCATCACATTGAGATGTAGATTCCCCCCATTATTTGCACCCTGTGAAGCTCCTGCATTTCGCTGATCCCAATAAACCAGGGCATAATTAGACTCGATTTTTTTGGTAACATATTTTGTATCGTAGAAAAATGCACCTGCTCCCGGCCCCCCATGAATAATTAGAATAAATGTTTTGCTTGCAGTATTTCCCTGTACAAGAACACGCATTGCAGCTCCTTCATTTTCAACATAGAATACATCGGACGCATTGTCAGAAAATGAAATTTTTTCTTTTTGACATCCTATGATGAGAATTATGATCATTAAAAGAAATATCTTTCTCATACCAGTTTATTATTAATTATGAGATGGTGTGTAACGTATCCCTATCTCCAGGACAGGCCTGAAATAAAGAGTGCTGTTATACGGGAACATTGAGATCAGATTCATTTTTGAAAAGACAGAAACAGGAATCTTTTTCTTCATCGATAAATCGTAACCAAATCCGCCTCCCAGAGTTATGAGGGCATAACTATAGCCTGCATTTTT